>Ga0307380_10000025_pt1 | contig 276776 bp, 210 predicted proteins | sample UN3MG_FD_202239 | JGI IMG/M metagenome (GOLD analysis project Ga0307380, IMG submission 202239) | Soil microbial communities from Risofladan, Vaasa, Finland - UN-3 | ecosystem: Environmental > Terrestrial > Soil > Coastal area > Acid sulfate soil | place: Finland: Risofladan, Vaasa... | reverse complement strand
TCCCGAAGCTTGCGGACGATACTTTCTACTGTAAATCGTTGCCTGCCCATTAGATCCTCCTTCCTCGATCCAGTCCAACATAATAACTCTCAAACTGGAACGAAATATGGGGGGCAGGTCACTATTGGACTCATTTTTGGTATTCGGACTTGTTGGGAGAAATGGCCAGATATCCGGAGAAAATGAGAGAAGGAGAAATCGCCTACCAATTGAACCCTACTTCAATTCCTCTCATCACCAATCAAGCCGAAGAGAAGGAATTGTCTCTGGATTTTGAGCAAGCCGAGATACTCTACCGACGTTTGATTGACATTAGACCTGATCGAGCGGATTCTTACCTAGCTTTGGTCAACATGCTGTTGAATATAGGTCGTGATGATGAAGCAATCGACCTTTGTAAGCAAGCAGTTGAACTTGATGTAGAGGCTTATAACTCTCTAATATACTCGTATGATCGGATTGGCAACTTCGATAGCGCTATGTGGGCGGCGGATATTTATCTTGAAAAGGGGAAAGACAAATTCAACGCTTATGACTCTAAGGGGGATATTTTTGCAACGTACGGAATGTTTGACAGTGCACTAGTTTATTACGCTAAGGCTATAGAATTGAAGCCAGATTTTACTAGATCAACTGCAAATATGGGCATCGCACATATGTTTCTACAGGACTATGAAAGAGCAGACAGTCTCTTTAGGATTGTAGAGAAAAGCCCCGAAAAGATATGGCGTTCTGTAGGCCGCTTGTTCTTGGCACAATTACCCTCTTATCAGGGACAGTTCAAAACTGCATTGGAGCGCTTTGATCAGCTCAGAGCAGAATCACCCAACGATTTCAGCGACGACTTTGGTCCCCTTTGGGGTTCGTATTGGCGTGCGTTCACCTTTCATGAACTTCTTGGAATGTATGACTCAGCGATTACGGAGTACGAAAATGTAATCAGCAAACTTGAAGTAACGAAGGACTTACCTCCTAATTATTTCATGTTTCATATGTCTCGTTCCGGAATAGGTCATTGTTATGCTATGCTTGGATACTTCGATAAAGCCGATAAAGTCGTTCAGCAGTTCAAAGCTGACTTCAATAAATACGGCCCTTCTGTGAATTTTTACATATGGCTTCTCACCGGAAGGATCGAGCTGGCTAGAGGAAATATCGATAGTGCAATAGCCAGCATGGAAAAGGTGGTTCAATATTACCCTGATGACCAGGACTGGCAGATGCTAGCACAATGCTACACTCGTGCAGGTCGTCATTACGATGCAATTGGAGTGTATGAGAGGATTGTCAATCGCTACGAACCTATAGTTCGAGGTTTTTTTTCCTCCCTGTTGGTGTTAACTCACTACGAGCTAGGCATAGCTTATGAATCGGTCGGAAGATTTGATGATGCTATTGAACAGTACGAAACATTCTTGAGCATCTGGCGAAACGCCGATGAGGGATTAGAAGTCGTAGAAGACGCAAGAGAGAGACTTGCGGCGCTGCGGACCAATTGAAGTCCGCAGAATAATCATTCAAATCAGTGCTATCCTATTACCTTTCAACGAGTGCCACTGACAAAAGTATAAGCTGACTGTACTCCAAATCTGAAGGTCACAAGAGTCTGGGGAGAGTGAGGTTGGGGCCGCCATGACTTTGAAAGCCCCGGTGTGAGCCGGGGCTTTTGTCGGATTATCTCACATCCAAGGCATTCAAACTCGCAACCTCCCGCTACGGACTACGTAAGACTATGAGGTAATTTGTCGCCTCTGATAACCGCGGGAGCGTTTTATGAACAATCGGCAACCCCTCGTGTTTACAACGGTTCTGATCATCATGGCTCTGACCGGAATGGCGGCCACCCAGGATCTTCCGCCGCTCTTGACTACGGCATCACCGCAGGAATGGGAGGCTTTCGTTCCCAGCCTGATGTCAAAGGCGCATATCCCGGGCCTGTCCATTGCGGTGATCCGTGATGGAGAAATCGTTTGGACGGGAGCTTTCGGCGTAAAAAGCGTCGCGACAAACGCACCGTGTGACGAGGAAACGATCTTCGAGGCGGCGTCGCTAACCAAGCCTTTGTTCGCCTACCTGGCGCTGCTGTACGTGGCTGATGGCAAGCTGAATCTTGACACACCACTGATCAACTACCTGCCCGACCAAGTGATCGTTGACTCGTTGCTGAAGCACCCGCTCGACAAGCCCGGCTTCCGCCGCGATTGGTTCGATCGAATCACTGCGCGTCACGTCCTGAGCCATTCCTCGGGAATGCCGCATGGGGATCCGGTTGATTCTGCCTATCCGCTTTTCTTCGAACCGGGCAGCAGGTACCGGTACTCGGCCGATGGCTATTATTTGCTTCAGCTGCTTCTTGAGAACATGGAAACCATGCCGCTTGAGAGGATCGCTCAACGGCGCGTACTCGATCCCTTGGGGATGACTCACAGTTGCCTAGTGTGGCGCAACGAGTACGAACAGGCGGCGGCCAACGGTCACAATATGTTCGGTGATCCACAGAATCATCGCCGATGGTCCCGCGCTCACGCCGGGGCAACGATGTATACCACCGCTACGGATTATGCACGTTTCGTATGCGCGGTTATGAACCAAAGCCAGCTAAACACTGAAGAGACGGCCGGTATGCTCGCCCCGCAAATCGAGGTTAATGACCATATTTCATGGAGCCTGGGTTTTGGCCGGCAACGCGATGCGAACGGAACAGCTTTCTGGCAATGGGGTGACTATGGGATCTACCGCAACTTCAGCATCGCTTACGAGAAATCGCGGAGCGGGGTCGTTTGGCTGACAAACAGCTACCATGGCCTGAGCATTGCTGATGACCTTGTGGCAAAATGCATCGGCGGCACGACCTACATCAGCGAATATCCTGGATTTAAGTCTTACGATTCACCCTTCGGGCGCTTCGCCTACCTCGTCATGGATGAAGGCGTCGAAGCGGCGCTCGCCCGCATCGCGGAGTTCCGCGCCGAGGATTCCAGCCGCCTGAACGGGCCAGCTATCAATCGCATGGGTTATGATCTGTTGAACGCTGACCGCATCGACGACGCCATCGCCTTCTTTGAACTCAACACGCAGGAACATCCCGAGTCGTCCAACGCGTGGGACAGTTTCGCCGAGGGGCACATGAGGGCTGGACGGCTCGACACGGCCATAGCATTCTACCGGCGCTCTTTTCAGTTAGACACCACGAACCTCAACGCGGAGCGATGCATCGAATGGATCAATGTCGAACTTGAGGTGCGCGAACGCCCGGTGGTAGTCACCGGCGAGTATCTGTCGAAGCTCGTCGGGCAATACGGCCCGCGGCGGATCCGACTTCAAAATGACACCCTGTACTATCTTCGCGAGGGCTCCAGTAGTTCGGAACGATATCTCTATCCATTGAAGCCGGACCTCTTCGGCCTTCAGGGCAGTCCGGACTGGCGTTTCCGTTTTGATCTCGACGACAGCGGGCAGGCGGTGGCAATTGAGGGGAGGCATGTGACCGGCTTTGTTGATCGTCATGCTAGGGAGGAATGAGAGGGATCATAATCTTATTATCTTCCAACGAGTTCCGGTGACCGCTGAATAGGCCAATTCGAACTCAAATCCCAATTCTACAACAGTTTGGGGAGAGTGAGGTCCACCCCGCCATAGATATTGACCCCGCCGTGAGCCGGAGGTATTCTCTTGTATTTCGTTTACGTCGCTGTTATGCTGCATCATTACGATACTGTTTTGGTCAGATATCAAGACAAAAAGAGACCCACCATGACCAGCGTGGGCTAACCTTAAACACGGAGAAGCGGCGTGGGCGACAAAGGAAGTAAAGACAGGGGCAAAAGGGAAAAACAGAAGAAGGCACAGCGTAGTCCAAAGGAAAAACGAAAATCTAAAATCGAAAGAAGAGAAGAGAAGAAGAACAAGTGAATGTCGAGTGCTATCCGGCGTCTCAGTAGCTGCCAAGTGTATGCCCTCAAATAAAGTGGACTCGGCGTATTAGTCGTTATGTCCACCAAATGCCCTGGAGACATCAGGTTCGAGACTCGTCAACTTGACCCGCGTAATTCTGTAAATTCCTGCACCTGTAACTCTGACAATTCTAGGCACATCATACGCTGACTGTGTACTCTACGATAATGTCCAAAGCATTGCGGTGAGTGGGATAGTATCTCCCCACATAACTGGAGAATTAGGCATGACTATGCTTGGGGTTTCAAAAGACGAGCGGCCAACAGTCAATTTCCTGAACGAGGGTGAGATTACAACCCAAAATCAGTCCGCCAGCGGGTGCATACAGTTGATTAAATCACTTACTCCAACGGTTGCTATGCCAGACATGACATCAGACATGGCATAGGGAATAACCAACTCGTTATTATGGATGATAGCGCCGCAGGTATAAACGACATTGGGGACATACCCCTCGCGCTCTTCCTCACGCGGTGCAAGTAACGGCTCTTCCAGGCGTGCGATGATTCTTGCAGGGTTGTCAAGATCAAGCAGCATGGCGCCAATGCAGTACTGACGCATGGGCCCGACACCGTGGGTGAGCACGATCCATCCTTCATCGGTTTCCAGGGGTGAGCCGCAGTTGCCGATCTGAACGAATTCCCAGGGGCGTGTTGGTTCCTGTATGATTTTGGATTCCTGCCAGAAATGGATATTGTCTGAAAACATGATGTGATTGTTTTCTCCGTCCTGGCGCGCGAGCATGACGTAGCGATCATCAATCTTGCGCGGGAAAAGAGCCATGCCCTTGTTCTGTACCGCCTTGCCGTTGAGGGTCAAAACGTTAAATTTGATAAAATCCTCTGTTTCAATTAGCTGCGGGAGGATATTAAAGCCGTTATAGGCCGTATAGGTTGCATAATAGGTAACCTCACCGTTGTCATCAGTGAATTGCACGAATCGGGCGTCTTCGATGCCTCTGCTTTCGTTTTCCGAAACCGGAAAGATAACCCGTTCGGAAATTAGGTGATCGGGTCGGAAACTCATCTCATAATTGGAATTTGCAAGCCAGTACGTGACCTCGAAGGTCTCGTTTTGGCGCGCCTCAGAGAAAACGGGTTCCGAGGTAAGGCCTCCAATCTTTTTCCTTAGTTCATTGTAGGTGAAGGATTCCGGCAGATGATCAAGTAGGTATGCTGTTATCTCATTGCAGGTATCCATTTCGCTGAGCTTCAGCTGGAAAAGATGCCGGTCGTAAACCGGGTCTACATGGAGATCCGGTGTTTCTACATAATCGCTAATGGGGTCAAAGAGAATCGTATTATCCTGGTCAAGACGGCCGCTGCGGAATACAATAGAAGAAACATGACCTTCGCCGGTTGCCCGCAGGCTCATAATAAAGCGCATGCTGCCTTTGTCAAGTTGGCTCTGATCAGGGTGGGGAACGATAGAAGGGTTAAAAAGGGCAGCCGATTCAATGGAGTACTCCATGGTAAAATAGGCTCCGATAAGAGCCCTTTTGGTTTCGCTGAGTACGATATTCCGAGGAACATAGCCTCTTATCTTATTCAAGTGAAGCTCAAAAACGCGTTTGATGTCTCTGTGCCGTTCGGAAAAATCAAGCATAATTTGTTCAAGCAAATTTCCGGCCTTTGTGTCAGGCAAGTCAACTATGCGTTGAATGATTTTAGGTATGCGATACGCGCTGTCGGGCATATGAAGCCTGGCAATGACGCGTGAGGAATCACCCAGGAGTTTTCTCTTTTTGCGTTTGATTTTTGGATGCATAGTACTTTCTCGGTCATCAGACATGGTTCGTTGATAAATATTCCGATCTAGGAATGTCCCTTTGCGTTTTCACAGTGCTGGCCTGGTATTTGTAAGACATAACTGTACAAGGTCATCAATCACTGCCGTGCCGGCGCACATGACGGTATCAGCGCCGCCCCAGTATATTTTCACCGTACCGTCGTCTTCAGGCACAGCTCCGCATGTAAAAACAACATTGGGCACGTAGCCGCTCACCTCCCAAGGGGCTTCAGGCTGCAGTATCCACTGATCGGAAACGCCGACGATTTTCGCCGGATCGTCAAGATCGTGCAGGGCCGCACCAAGGCGATACACCGCACCAGCCATAGTCTTAAACACTCCATGGTAGATATGCAACCAGCCCTTGTTGGTTCTGAAGGGCGGTGCACCGGGCCCGATTTTCATTTCATCCCAGTGATAAGGAACCGGCTTCATAATCACCCGTGAATCGCCCCAGTGAACCAGGTCGGGGGAATAGGAAATCCAGATAGACCAGGGTGAAATCTCGGAATGCGGCCGGTCAAGACGCGCATAGCGGCCACCGAACTTTTCGGGAAAAATGACGACGTTGCGAAGGTCGGCCTGGGTTATAAGCGCAACACGTTCAACTTGCTCAAAATCCCTGGTGCGCGCAAGAGCAATCCGAACGCCGTGACGTGAATAGGCGCTGTAGGTAAGCAGAAAGTCGTCCTCTACGGGACAGATTCTGAGGTCCTCGACTCCGAACTCTTCATATTCGGCAAATGTGTTGCCCGTTGCAGGTGTGAGAAAAGGTCTGGGCTGAACCGTGAAGGAGAAACCATCCTCGCTGTCAGCTCTTCCGATGATGGAGCGCCCGTTGTACCTATGCGATCTGAAAAGCATAATGTAGCGGTCGTTATGTTTGACGATGCCAGCATTATGAACCGTGGCTACCGGGTAGGGGATATCGTCCTTTGTGAGAATCGGGTTCTTATCGTAGCGCTTTACAATGGAATTGTGGATAGTCATAGTCAGTGCCGGTGTTCCTCTTTTTCCGTGTTTTCGAGAATCGTCTCATAGACCTGAATATACTCTTCAACCATGTGACTGGTCGTGAAATACTGTTCAACGCGGCGACGGCAGCATGCCCGCTCAATATCTCCTATATGTGCAACAGCGTCTATTGCCTCATTCACTGTATTCACGAGAAAACCACTCTTGCCATTTTCTATAAGTTCGGGCATGCTTCCCTTGTTAAAAGCGATCACCGGAGTACCGCAAGCCATGGATTCTATAACAGACAGGCCGAAAGGCTCATTGAAATTGATGGGATGCAGAAGCGCAGTTGCCTTACCAAGAAGCTGGTTGCGCTGAACCGGCCCGACGCTACCGACATAAACAACATTGTTGTTGTCCAGGTGCGGTTCGATGTACTGGTGATAGTAAGTATCATCCTGGATAATTCCCGCCAATATCAGCTTCTTGTTGCAGGCCCTGGCAATTTCAAGGGCCTCTTTGGCGCCCTTGTCATGGTGAATGCGCCCGAAAAAAAGCAGATAATCGTCCGGCTCAGGCCGAAAATCAAACTGATTCATATCTATACCGTGATGTATAGTCTTGATGTAATCAAGATCTGGCGATCGATCGGCTTCGCTGATGGAAACATAGAACACTTTACTGTTGTATTTCTTGTAAACCGGCAGAATCCCGGGCGATGAAAAACCGTGAATGGTGGTAACGACCGGGGTGGTGATAAGGCCGGTATAGGTCAAGGGTAGAAAGTCAAAATTATTATGGATAATGTCAAACTGTTCAGCATGCTCAAAGAGTTCCGAAATGTGCAGGCACTCCCATACTTTTGACACAATGGAATGGTCTTCTTCGTAGCCCCGCGCACAAACGGCATGCAGCTTGCCGCTTGTCACGGAATCGCCAGTTGCAAAAAGGGTGACATTATAGCCGCGCGACACCAACCCTTCAGTCAAATGGGAGACGACACTTTCCCACGGACCGTAGTGTCGCGGCGGCGTGCGCCAGGCAATCGGTGAGAGCATCGCAATGCGCATAGCCAATCCTTTACGCTAACCGGTTGATTGGGACGATGGTTGTCTTAGAATCTCGTCGGCATAGAGCTTCTGCAAAGTCATAAGCGAAAGCAGCCATGCAAGCGTCGACTCGGCGCCTTCATTCTGGTTGATGCCGTCAGCCATCAGCCCGTCACGGCAGCCGCCAGTCTTTGGATCATAAAGCGGCATATTCAGGTCGTTGTGTCCAAGAAACCAGTTAAAACACATGACCGCATTGTCGATCCATGTTTTGTCCCGGGTGATATTAGAGGCCTCGACACAGGCTTCGATCATGGCATTAGCCTCGATGGGCTGCTGATCGAATCGGGCCTTTGTGCCATCTTTCTCATACCATCCGTTACTGCCGATGGGTACGAAGTGGTTGTCTTCGGTCTGGATAGTGAGCAACCATTTGAGGGATCTGAGTCCCATATCGATCATATCACTACGCTGCATCCATTGGCCGGATAGGAGCAGGGCATGTGACAGCGTTCCGTTGGCATAGTTTAGAGCGTTTTCAAGCCAAGGCCAGCTTTCTGTTGCATTGTTTGTGAACTGATCGAAAAGCCTGTTTGCAACGATTTCGCGAACTCTGCGCATTTCACTGTCGCCGGAAAATTTATGCAGATAGGCGTGAATGCCCACCAGGGCAAAAGCGATAGCTCTGGGCGATTCAAAGTGCTCCACAGCTTTCGTCGCTTTGCTGAAGAGCGTCATGCTCATTGCCATCTGTCCGGGATTGTCAAAAAACGCAACGGCCTTGCCAAGGCCCCAGAGCGCTCTGCCGTGCGCATCCTCGGATCCCACCTCCTCAGTCCACTGCCGTTCATAGGTCATGAAATTACGAAACCTCCCCGTCTCGACATTGAAGGAATGCAGTAGAAAGCTGAGATACTTGCTGCTGAGCGAATCGAAGCACATGCTGTCTACATGCAGATATTCCCGGCCCATGGCAGCAACCATCAACGCTCTGGCATTGTCATCGGTGCAGTAGCCATGGTCACGATCCGGAACGGTATGGTTGGCATGCTGCAAGATGCCAGTATCATCGGTCAGGCTTATCAGGTGATCAAGCTTCATCTCCGGGAGCTCGAACTTTGTGATGGATTTGATGTTTTCAACATACAAGTGTCGGGGGCGGGGGTGCTGGGAACGGTTGAGCTGAACCTCGCTGAAAACCTCGAGATATCTTCGGGCTACTTCCTTCCAGATAGCCTCGCGACAAAATACATAGGCCTTCTTGCGCATCGTATGCAGGTTCACATCGTGGGCAAGGAGATCGATAATATGTTCCGCTATGGCATCAGGGTTCTTGAATGGAACGATTATTCCCCGTCCTTCGGCAAGCATCTCGGTCGCATACCAGTACGGGGTTGAAATAACTGCTTTACCGGTTCCCATGGCATAGGCGAGCGTCCCGGATGTAATCTGGCATTCTTCAAGATAGGGGGTTACATAAATGTCAGCGGCGCCGAGAAACTCACACAACTCTTTCAGTTCGACAAACCGGTTGTGAAAAATGACATGATCGCTGATATTGAGTTTGCGCACGAGCTGATGCAGGCTGATACGGTATTCCTCCCCGTGCACTTTTATAATATGCGGATGTGTTGCTCCCAGGATAATGTAGGTAACATCGGGATGTTCTTTGGTGACGGACGGTAGCGCCTGCAGCACATCTTCAATACCCTTATTGGGGGAAAGAAGGCCGAATGTGAGAAGCACCTTTCTGCCTTCCACGCCGAACTTATCTTTGTAAAAGTTGGGATCAATGAAAGGCATATCCGGAATGCCATGATGGATAAAGGCGATTTTCTCCTTCGGAACGGCATAAATATCTTCGAGTAAATCGAAAGCCTTCCGGCTCATGACGATCAGTTTGTCAGACAGGTCAGCCAGCTTGCGCATGACTTCACGATACTCCGGGGCGGGATCTCTCAATACCGTATGCAGCGTTGTCACGATCGGCATGCGAAGCTCTCCGAGAAGTTTCAAGAGATGGCTGCCGGCCGGTCCACCGAAAATACCGTATTCATGCTGCACGCAGACAATATCAGTCTGGCCGATATTGAGAAACTCCGATGCCACACCGTAATCGGCAAGTCTGTTCTGGTTGACTACAAATCGCACTTTTCCAGGATATGCATATCCCTCGGGTTTATCATTCATGGCAACCGCCCAGCAGTTAATATCGGGCGCTTCTGCCGATAAGGCCTCAACAAGATCAGTAGTGAATGTCGCAATACCGCACAGGCGCGGCAAATAGTTGCCGATTACGGCAACGGAGCCGATTCCCTCATAATGCCGAACAACAGATGCCATACTAGCTCCTCATTTTCATATCACGCGGCAACTTGCCCTCCGTAACGCTTTCTTACCTTCAAATGATCCCCACTCCCGCTATTCTTAGCTTGAGAGCAAGTAAAGGTACCAAGATTCCAGCCTTCGTTAATCCTTCGACGGACAAAATAGTCAGCCGTGAAACGCTGTTCCCAACTCCAGAACCAGCTTCTTCAGTCTCACCGACCGCACCTTCCTGCTCAACAAACCTACGTCCATGACGTATGACTTAAGATACACTCAATATGTCTCACGAGGTCTGATATGTCTACAGTTTAGCGTTTCAAGATATCTGGTGATAGTGCCCCCTCCGTGTTTGACATCACGGTTGATTTATACCCATTCGTTAGAATGGACAATGTTGTTAACATAATGCGGAGGGCCGGAAAACAAAGTGATTCACTTCAATTTGACTTGCTACTGCGACGTGGGAGGAATTGATGAGGCGTTCTATATCCCCTTCTACTTATGTGATTGTATACCACCGACTTCCATTCCTTATTGAGCAGCGCATTTTGATCCTGAACTGAAATCCCACGAAAGTTTGGGGAGAGTGTTATTGGGGCCGTTAGGCAGCATTCTCAATCACTCAGTTGCGGAACTCGTCTCGTAGAGCCCGCAAACAGATCTTGAAAACGCAAGGAGAACCAGGGCTTTTGGGTTGGACTGAATATGGCCGAGATCAATTGCCCTTTTTGATTTTGTCTAAATACTCTTTATATTCCTCATACTGGTTCTCCGGAGCAAGGCTCAAAGCCTTTTCAGAAGCTCTTATGGCCTTTTGCTGTTGTCCGGTTACGTGGTACAGTTGGGCCAGGGTATCCCATATAGAACATTCCTCAGGATGAAGAGCAATCGCCTCTTCAGCATATGATATGGCCGTCGCATATTCACTGTCGACCTTATTGTCGAATATCCACCAAGCTACATGATTGAGGAAATATGCATCCTCCCTGAACTCCTGAATAGCCTGTTTGTAAACCTCAACGGCCTTTACCATTTCATTTCTTCTCTTATAGGTTTTGGCCAACCATTTATAAGCGCCCTGTATATCCTTGTAGTCCGGATGATCAGTAATAAAGGAAATAAGACCTTCCGGTTTTTTGAAGATCACGCCATCATATGAAACCTTCCAAAAGAGTGCATCCATTCTATATCCGTATTCATCCTCTGGGTCCCGTTTCAATATTTCTTCATACATCAGCATGGCTTCATAATCGTCATTATTCGCCTGCTGCATTTGGGCGATTTTGTACATGAGATGAACGTCGTCTGGCGATTTCTTCAGCTCATCAATCAAATCCGAAACCGAGTTCTGCTCGTCCAGTTCTTCAACTCCCAGACGCCGGAAAAGCACATCAAAAAACGCTCCAGATACAGTCGCCACGGCTCTATCGGTTTCCCGGTCGCAGCCCCTGTTGAACATTATTGCAACGGAGGTCTCCAACTCAGGGCAATATCCTACGAAAGTTGTATAACCGAATTGAGAACCCAAATGCCCATAGACCTTAACATCCCCCCATCTCGGCATAAAGGTTCCTAAATTAATATCAACAACACCCAACCCATAGCCGTTCATCATAGGCTCATTCTGGACAGGACTGCGAAAAGAAAGCATGGCTGCCAGTGTCTCGGCCTTCAAGACCGTTTTCTTATGGAATAGAGCATCTATCCATTTTACCATATCACTCGGTGTCGAATAAACAAGCATCGGCGATATTGAAGCGAGCCAATCCAATGAATTACCGGAAATATCGTCAGCCTTTCCATCAGCGCCTATATCGCACCACCCATGAACAATTTGCAGGCTTTCCGGAGTCGGTTTTGAGAAATCAACCAAAGTCTGATTTAGTTCATAAGGTCGTATTATGCGATTCTCGAATTCCACCGTTTGCTGTGACCGGGTGACCTTCTCAATGATGTGTTTCAAAACAATATAATTGGTCGTTGAATATTCACATTTGGCACCGGGTTCAAAATTTGGTTCAGTGATATACGTATTATAGAGATCTTCCCAGGTCCACAGCTTGTCAAAATCTATATTGTCATAGCCTATTCGCCAGGGTGAGTTGGCATCATCAACAATTTTATCCAAGCCGCTGGTCATACCAAGAAGCTGGCGAATTGTGATTTTGCCGTCAATATTGGGGTAAGGGGGGAACCATTTCTCCAAAGGGTCATCCAGGGATATCAACCCCTCTTCTACCAGGTTAAGAGTTAAAGCGGCCTGAAAGATCTTTTCGATACTCCCGATATCAAACAACATATCCGTGGTGACCGGTACACTTCCATGGGATATTCCACTGGCCCCTTTCCACATCTTACCGTCAGGAAAAATAATCGCTGCAGAAACACCTTTCACTCCACTGTCAATTATAGACTCATCCATTGCCTGCTGTAGTGCCATATCAACCGGCATATCCATCGTTCGTTCGGATTGATTACAACCTATTAGAACCAGAATGGCAAGAATGGATATCACGCGCTGGATGTTCATGAAGAATCCTTTCCGCCTGGATTTGTGTATCAATTTGTTGCCTCTAAGTAATATTGGAATAATTCGATGGTCGATCTTTCAATGGTAGCAGAATCCAAAGACAGCACATCTTCATAAACATCTTCCTTAGTGTAGATGGTATGCATGACGCCATATATGTGGGCCCACAGCGATATTAAAAAGGCATTGACATCAACATCTTTTCTGATGCTACCCTGTTTAATCCCCAATTTTAGAGCCGTCGCCGTTTTCTCGAATATCCTGGAGGCTATTTTATTGCCTTCTATTGCAAAGGGAGTTTCCATGCGAAGACTCACTGGTCTCCGCTCTTGATGATTGAATGAATAAAAATAGACGGGATTTTCTCGGTAAAAGGTAAAGATCGTATAGATTTGGTTCAACACTTTCTGCAGACCGGCTTCAGATCGCATATCAGATTCCTGAAACTTCTTTTCAAGTATTTTCAGCCCTTCATATACAATAGCATCAATCAGGTCATCTTTGCTGCTGAAGTATAGATAGAGGGTGGCCTTATTCAATTCGGTCGCTTCGGCCAATTGGTTCATACTCATTGCCTCGACCCCGGATTTGGCGATGAGCTTCTTGGCCGATTTCAGGATCGCCTGGCGGCGGAGTTTCTTTTCTCTTTCTTTTCTGTCTGAAATAGTCATTCTTATAACCTCGATATTCCAATAACCAATGGTTATCTTATAACCAACGGTTATAATACGGTCAAAAGGGATTAAATGTTTCGCGGATTACAGTATAACCAAAACCTCCAAGCAAATCGGCAGCGGATATTAGGCTATTTTATTGTCTTCCAGCGTGTTCCGCTTGCTGTGCAGTAGCTTGTCTGCACCTGAAATCTGAACTCCGCTAGAGTTTAGGGAGAGTGATATAGGGGCCGCTTTTTATATCGCTATGTTGTTTATCAACTTACGATTACGTAAGAATTCCAACCTCAGTCTCATCAGACGTCGCTTCGTCCTATTGCATCAGGGCTGGTATCAAGCGGTCCTTCTTGCGTAGGAAGCGGCATACCTTGATCTCGAAGAGATTGCGGATCGTTTGCGGATCCCGTGCCGGCAGCGGTCTCCAGATCTGATTCCCGTCCCAGCCTCCGGTCGTAGAGAGCGCGTGCAGAACTCTCCTCGCCATAGAAAAGCCGCCTGTATAGCGTCCTACATAATTCTCGTATGCCATGCATGAAATCCTGACATGTTGCGGCCCGCGTGGAATGAACGGGCAGGCACTGCAACAAAGAGGCTCAGCCGCCCGTACGTATCTTCAAAGGCATAGCGGATACAAGAAACTGCAGAAGAATGGAGAGTATAACATGAGGAGTGCTTTTTGCCGATCCTTGTTGCACACATGGTCTGTCTTGCCTGTGTGCCTTGTTCGTCATCGGAAACTGTGGCTTATCAGCTCCGGTCGTATTGCGACGGCCAGCACAACCCTAACATTGCTGGTGGGTATGCAATATCTGTGATTCAAGATGGAGAGGTTGTTTTCCGAGAAGCCTATGGTATGGCGAACAACGAATACGACGTCCCCCTTACGACGCAATCGGTTTTCGATTTTGCATCGATCGCGAAAACATTTACCGGATGGGCGGTGGCGAAACTAATAATCGATGGCACGATATCTCCTGAAGATGATATACACACATACGTGCCGGAGCTTCCAGACTTCGGGCACAAGATCACAATATCCAACCTTCTTTATCATACCAGCGGATTACGTGACTGGTACGAACTGATCGGACTTGCGGGCAAACAGTATACAGACGTTCATACGAAAGAGATGTTGCTTGAGCTCATTTTCAATCAGAAAGAGTTGAATTTTGTTCCGGGAGAAAAATTCGAATATTCAAACACGGGGTATTTACTGCTCGCGGAGACGGTTGAAAAAGTCACCGGACAGAACTTTGCGGATTGGTGCGAAGAGAACATATTTGGGCCCCTGGAGATGAAAAACACGCGCTTTCTTAAGAGTCACGCGGAAATCATCAAAAACAGAGCGATGGCATACTGTGGAAATGGTGACACAGGATATGTCAACTGCTATTCGCAACTGCATTCACCAGGCTCAAGCTCGCTGTACTCGACGCTGGACGATATGACACTATGGCTCACAGAAATCAGCCGGAGAGAATTCGGCGGATCAGAAGTCTGGGAACTCATGCTGAGAAGAGGCACATTGAGCAACGGAGACACCGTGAATTATGGTTGCGGCGTATCCATGCGCTCTCATCAGTCACACGCCTCGATCGGCCACGGCGGAAGCTGGCGCGGTTATTTGAGCGACCTAGTGTACTATCCGGAAGAAAAAGTCGGGTATGTTCTGATGATAACCCGTAATCCTCCCGCTGTTTCTTTTACCGGCAAAGTGGATGAAATATTGCTGGGAAACTCTCGCACCAAACGTTGATAGAGATTCAGGTGCGCCTTCGAGGGTAACACTCTGATTGCAGAACTTGCGGTCCTCAGCCACGGCCGATTGACAATAACAGCCCAAATCCGGCATTCTGTGCTCGGCAAGTCATTACCCTGCAAGACACTGAGCAGCCGAGACGCTGGGAGAATGACTTAGGACAAGTGCCGCCTCTTGAGTTACTCAAACGCCGCGATGGCAACCTCAAGACAATGTCTTCCAACGCGTTCCGCCTATTGTAGAATAGCTGCATTTCACCTGAAATCGGAGCTTCACAGAAGTTTGGGGAGAGTGATATTGGGGCCGTTGAGTTTAATAACTCGCTGCAAAACAGCGAGTTATTTCTTTTCCCCTAAGTGGGCACTGGCCCAACCATCGAACCGGCTACCGAGTGTCACGATCCAACTCCGTGGGATCAGAACCCTGCAGAACATGAAAACCGAACTGATGGAACAACCGCGGGACGCCTGTCGCCCACAGCGCCGGGTTTGTCGCCCAGTCTCCGGCTGGATTCGGAACCGAGATCCGTAACGGGGGCGGGGCTTGGAGACATCACCCGCTACCGGCAATGACAATATGCCGCGGCTATAATAAGAGGGTGAAGATCGTTTGCTTGTCGGGAGCGGAGCGGACGGTGAGGGTGCCGCGATGGAGACGCATTATCTGTCGGGATAAACTCAAACCGATTCCCGAGCCGCCCTTCTTGGTCGTGTAGAATGGGACGAAGATTTGCCCGAGAGCATCCGCTACGATTCCGGGACCGTTGTCGCTGACTGAAATCGCCACGCGTCCGTCGGCAGTCCCGAAAGCTCTCATAGTTACACCTGCATCCGGCCGGTCGAATAAGGCATCGACGGCATTGCGAAGCAGGTTCAACAGCACCTGCTCGACCAACTGCCGGTCGGCAACCAATTCGAGATTATCCGGTTCGACTGAACACTCCAACCGGATGCCATGAGCGGTGATTTCCGGCATAACAAGTTGTGCTGTATCATGCAGCAATTCGCTCACCCGGAAGAGACGGAATATCGGTTTGGGCAGGCGGGTCAGGCGCCGATAGGCATCTACGAAGTTCAAGAGGCCATCGCACCTTTGGCGGATTGTCCCTAACGCTTCGCGCAGGTCTTGATTGCCATTGTCGCCAGCCGTCTCATCAGTCGGTCTTGGGGCCGTCACCATATCCTCGACCGTCGCCGCCAGGGAACTGATCGGCGTGAGAGAGTTGCGAATCTCGTGGGTCAGGACGCGAATGAGATTTTGCCAGGCGTCCATTTCCCGGGCACTCAATTCACTGCTGATGTTCTGGAATGACGCCAGGGTTATATGCCGGTATCTCAGGTGCATGCGCGTGGTGTACACTGACAACTGGAGGACATCATTGGTATTGCGCACGGTCACCAGCTGTTGCTGGCCCGGTTGGGCGGCGCGCAACCGTTCGACGAGATCGACGCTGAAGGCTTTGAGCTTTTCGATGTTTCTCAGTCTGGCCGTGTGAAAAAGTCGCCGGGCAGCATTGTTGATAAGCTCGACCTCGCCCTTTTCATCAAAGGCGATCAGCCCCATACCGACGTGCTGAATCACCGTCTGCAGGTAGCGGTAGTTTTCCTCTCGGTCCTGGCGCAGATCGCGGAAACGTTGGATGACGTTGGCAAGGGCGGCGTTCAATTCGTCAAAGGACTTCCCGCGCAGACCGGAGGTAAACTGGTCGGAGAAATCAGAATACTTGATTGATTCGAGGAACCTGGTGAAGGTGTGGTTGGCTTTTTCAACGAAGTTAATCAGTCCATACACTTGATAGATGACGGCCAGCCCCGCCGCGATCATTGTGGCATAAAGCGAACTATTGAAAATCACATAGGTCAGGAGCATCAGAGTAGCGGCCAGAATAAGAATGCGCACGATGCAGACGATACGAAACCGTCTATATGCCATACTTCTCCAGTCGCCGATACAAAGCGGCGCGAGTCAGCCCGAGGGTTTTGGCGGCGCGAGTCATGTTTCCGCCGCACCGGGTTAACACCTGGCGGATGACTGTTTCTTCAACTGAACTGAGTCTAACGTCGTCGACAACCACATCGTCCTCCTTGCGTAATCGCTTGGCGAGGAGGAAATCGTCGACTTCCAAGACGGGGGCATCTCCCAAAATAACGGCCCGTTCCACCGCATGCTGGAGTTCGCGCACGTTGCCCGGCCAGGGGTATTCCATAAGGTGCGTCATGGCAGGGGAGTTGATTCGTTTGAGCGGCTTGCGGTATTTGCGGCAATAACCGGCCAGAAAATGCCGGGCAAGCACCGGAATATCGTCAGGACGTTCGCGCAAGGCCGGAAGGCAAATCTCAACCGTATTGATCCGATAGAGCAGGTCGTCTCGGAATCTGCCGCTGACGGCCAGTTTATCGAGCGACAGATTGGAGGCGCAGAGCAAACGGATATCGACCGCAATCGGCGAATTGGATCCAACTCTGGTTGCCTGGCGACTCTGCAGAACCGTCAACAGTTTTGGCTGCAAAGGCAGCGGCAGGTTGCTGATTTCATCCAGGAACAGGGTGCCGCCCGAGGCGATTTCAAACCGTCCCGGGCGATCGTCGCGGGCATCGGTAAAGGCCCCGCGTACATGTCCGAACAGCTCACTTTCGAATAATGATTCGCTTAGCGCGCCCATATCAACCTTGCAGAAAACGTTTCCGGCGCGCGCCGATTGCCGGTGTACGGCTCGCGCCACGAGTTCTTTGCCGGTGCCGTTTTCACCCAGGATAAGGACATTGGCATCGGTATCGGCCACCTTGGAAATCAGACCAAAAACTCCTTGCATGGCGTCGCTGACGCCGATAAACTCATGAAAGGGCTGGTCGACATCGGTCTGCAACTGCTTCTGGCGGGTTTCAAGGTCATGAACCTGCCGGCGCGAGCGGCGAAGCTCGATACCGGCCATCACCGTCGCCAGCAGCTTCTCGTTTTGCCACGGCTTCATGACAAAATCGGTGGCGCCAGCTTTGATCGCACGCACGGCGGTTTCGGTGTCACCAAAGGCAGTGATCATCACCACCACGGCGTCATGATCGATCTCACGGATTCGTTGTAGCCACCGGAATCCTTCCTGACCGCTGGTGACGTCGCGCGTGAAATTCATATCAAGCAGGATGACATCATATTTGCTCTCAGCAATCGCCGCTGGAATCTGCCGGGGATTGCTGATGGTATCGATATGATCGAGGTGACGCTTAAGAAAAATCCGCGCCGCCTTCAAAACATCTTCGTCGTCGTCGACGACGATCACTCGCCCCTGCTTGATCTCCGGTGAATCCGCCATTCCTGTGCTCCAAGCCTGAGGTATCCGCATAATTCATTGTCCGCTAGCGGACGCCAACTGTCACAAAACCGGACACCTGGTTTTTAGTACGAGCCGTAACTTCATAGGTTTCAATGAGATTTTCATTTTGGCACAGAATTTGAGTCTATCCCAAATGATGGAAACCATGAACGATCTTTCCGGGATGGACCGCCGCGTCGAACGGAAGCGATGGACGACCAGGCGAATCGCATGGCTGGTGGCGGCGGCTATAGGAACCTTTATTCTCGTTTATGGTCTGATATCGGTCGGTGGTTCGTCAACCGTGCGCCTCGAAAGCGAGCGTTTGACAATCTCGGACGTAACGCAGGGGGCGTTTCAGGAGTTTATCCCGGTCTCCGGCATCGTGACACCGCTGAAGACTTTCTATCTCGACGCCGCTCAAGGCGGGTGGGTGGCGGCCGTTTACACCGAAGAAGGAAGTATGCTCGACGTCGGCGACAGCATCTTGCGCCTCGACAACACCGATCTTCGGCTGGATATCATGTACCGGGAAGCGCAGTTGTTCGAACAGATCAATAATCTTCGCAATACACGGCTGGCGATGGAACAACGCAGCCTCGAACTGCGAGCCGAGCTTCTTGAAGTGGATCGTCGTATCAGTGAATCGCGCCGGGGGTACGACCAGGCGGTGACGCTGCAGGCGAAGAATCTCATTTCCTCCAACGACTTTGACCGGGCCAAAGAAGAAGCTTATTATTGGACCAATAGACGGGAATTGACAATAGACACGCGCAGCCAGGACTCAATCCTGCGCAGCGTCCAGTTGGAACAGTTGGAGGCCTCGGTCGAGCGCATGCAGGCCAATCTGGAGGTGGTTCGTCAGCGGCTCGACGAATTGGTGATCCGGGCGCCGATCGCGGGCCAATTGACGGCGCTCAACGCCACAGTCGGCGAGTCCAAAAGCACGGGGCAGCGCCTGGGCCAGATTGACGTGTTGGTCGGCTTCAAGCTTCAGGCGGACGTCGACGAGTACTATGTGTCCAGAATAATCGCCGGCTTACCGGCAGAAATCGCGACCACCGAGTCGGGCATCACGTTGCGGGTCAGCAAAGTCTATCCTGAGGTGACCGGGGGCAAGTTCAAGACCGATCTTCAATTCGTCGACCAGATGCCGCCCAATCTTCGCCGGGGACAGACCCTGCAGGTTAGACTCATGCTCAGCGACCTTTCCGAGGCGGTGCTTTTGCCCCGGGGAGGATTCTATAATTCGACGGGGGGCCGGTGGGTTTATGTCGTTGATTCCGACGGGAATTCCGCGACCAAATGCGACATCCAACTCGGGCGGCAGAACACGGACGTCTATGAAGTTCTGGGCGGACTCCGGCCGGGGGACCGCGTGATCACGTCATCGTATGAGACTTTTGCGCAATATGACAAAATCATCCTGAGAAAATAGAAAGTGGAGACTATCATGATTCGGACCAAAGCACTCAGAAAAGTGTACGTCGCCGAGGACGTGGAGACGACGGCGCTCAATGACGTGAGTCTCGAAATGAAAGAAGGGGAGTTTGTAGCCGTGATGGGACCGTCGGGGTGCGGCAAGTCGACCCTGCTCAACCTCATCGGCCTTCTGGACATGCCGACGGACGGCCAGTATCTGTTTCTCGAACAGGACGTCAGCCGGCTGGCGGAGCGCGAACGGGCCCGTTTCCGCAAAGGAAATATCGGCTTTGTCTTTCAGAGCTTCAATCTGATCGACGAATTGACGGTCGCCGAGAATATCGAACTACCGCTTTTGTACCTTCGGGTGCCGGTATCAAAGCGGCGCGAGATGGTCGAGACTGTCCTGGAGCAGGTGCTGTTGAAAGCGCGGCGCAATCACTTCCCGCAGCAGCTTTCCGGCGGCCAGCAACAGCGGGTGGCGGTGGCGCGGGCCGTAGTGGCCAATCCAAAACTAATTCTGGCCGACGAGCCGACCGGCAATCTGGATTCCCGACACGGGGATGAAGTCATGAGATTCCTTACCGATCTCAACGAACGCGGAACGACCATTCTGATGGTAACCCATTCGCCCACCTATGCTGAGTATGCGCATCGGACCATCCATCTCTTTGACGGCCGCATCGTCACGGAAAACATCGGGCGAGAGGCGCACGTGTAGGAGACAAAGTAAGGCCGCCGTCAGCGCGGCGCGGGCCAACCCCGTGAATTGTCTTGAATATGAATAGGAGTACGACATGTTGAGTAACTACATCACAGTTGCGCTGAGAAACTTCCGCCGTCACAAGGGGCATACATTTATCAACATTACCGGCCTTGCCGTGGGGATGGCGACGTGTATCCTGATCATGCTCTGGGTGCAGGATGAACTGAGCTTTGATCGTTTCCATCAGGATGCCGATCACATATACCGCCTCTGTCATGAGTTGACCATGGGTGGAAGTACCATTCACACGCCGACCGGAAGTGATCCCATGGCGCCGGCTATTCAAGCCGTTTGCCCTGAAGTAGTTGCAGTTACGCGCATCCGTTCCGGAGACCGAACCGAAGTAGTCTACGGTAACAATCGATTTTTTGAAGAGAACATACTCTACGCCGATTCTCAATTCTTCAGCGTCTTTACGTTTCCCCTGGTTCAGGGAGATCCCCAGACGGCCCTGGCCAGAGCCCACAGCGTCGTGATTACCCGAGACATTGCCCGCAAATACTTTGGCGATGAGGACCCGCTGGGCAAAATCCTGCAATCCTGGGGAGACGAATACACGGTGACAGGCGTAATCGACAAGGTCCCATCAAACTCCCACCTTTCATTTGACCTTCTCCGCTCCTATCGCTCTCTTTTCTCAACCGAGGGTGATGATGTGTGGCGGTGGGGAAACCTGGATATATATACCTATATACGAGTCGTTCCCGACGCCAGGGTCCAAGACCTTGAAGGCAAGATATCGTCAGTCATAGACGAACATCTGGCTAGCCAAGTAAAAAAGGAGAAAGGGAACTCTCTGAGGCCCTATCTTCAGCCGTTGACAGAAATTCACCTGTACTCAGGTTCACATCTTGTGCAAGATATAGCAGCACGACCGGGAAACCTTACGTATATCCTGCTTTTCATCGGCATAGCGTTAGGGGTATTGTTGATTGCCTGCGCGAATTTCATCAACCTGACGACTGCCGGATCATCGCACCGCATGAAGGAAGTCGGCGTCAGGAAGACATTCGGCGCGGATCATGGCAGATTGACGTTACAGTTCCTGATGGAATCAGTACTCCTCAGTCTCGCGGCCCTCGTCATCGCGCTGATCTTGATCGAACTCGCTTTGCCGTCATTCAATAGCATGATACAGGGAGAACTTGAGTTGGCGTATTTCGTTCACCCCCGGGTTATACCTGGCTTTGTCCTGTTTGCCATACTTGTGGGCCTGGTCGCTGGAATTTATCCCGCCGTATCTCTGTCGTCGATGAAGCCGGTGGCGGCATTGAAAAGCGTTTACCGCCCGACGGATTCGCGTTCGGTGCTCAGACGCGTTTTGGTAGTCGGACAATACACCATCTCGATCGCTCTCATAATCGGCACGGCCATGATATACGACCAGGTGAATTTCATGAAAAACAAGAACCTGGGTTTCGCCGGAGACCAGTTGCTGGTCCTTCGTGGCGTCGACGATTTGCCGGCTGCCGCTGCCGCGGGCGCCACGTTGAAGAGTGAGATGGCACGTACCGCCGGAGTTACGCTGGCGAGTCTATCGTCGGTGGTGCCAGGCGAGAATACCCTGATGACAAATTTCCGTCCCGAGGGGTTCGATCAGGAAGACATGCTTATGGTCGCGATGTTTGCCGATGAATCCTTCCAACCGACGCTTGGATTGGAACTGACAGCGGGGAGGAACTTCTCACCTGAGATGGGAAGCGACAGCGTTGACGCCGTGCTGATTAATGAAGCGGCGGCTCGAAAATTGGGCTGGGAGGACCCTGTTGGAAAGATCATCAATCGACGAATATCAGAGGATGGGAGACCGGCCTGGCAGCCAAGAAAAGTAGTTGGCGTCATCAAAGACTTCCATTACACGAATCTCCACGAAACGATTGCACCTCTCGTCATCATTTGCTCATCGCCACAACCCTTTAGCTATCTTTCGATTCGGATCGAGACGAAGGATATCTCGCACACGCTGGCTATGATCCGCGACCAGTGGGAGCGACTGTGCGGCGAGGCGCCGTTCGACTATTTCTTTATGAATCAGAGATTCGCAGAACAATATCGGGCGGAGGAGCGGCTGGGGAAGATCGCCATTTCCTTCAGCCTGCTGGCTATCTTCGTTGCCTGTCTGGGTTTGTCCGGGATGGCATCGCATGCGGCTCAACGGCGCACCAAAGAAATCGGGGTACGCAAGGTCCTCGGAGCAACGACTGGGGGAATAGCCGCTCTATTGACCACCGAGCTGGTCAAATGGGTGTTGATAGCCAATGCCATCGCCTGGCCGATTGCCTACTATACAATGAACCGCTGGCTTCAAACCTTTGCGTACAGAACCGGCATCAGTCCGAGTATCTTTCTCCTCTCCGCAGCGCTGGCTCTGGTCGTGGCCATGGCCACCGTCAGCTACCAGGCTGTTCATGCGGCGCGCGCCAATCCCGTAGACAGTTTGAAATACGAATAGGACGCAGGGCATGCTAAAGAGCTATATGAAAAGCGCCATAAGGAATCCGGCGCGGCATAAATGGTACACGGCCGTCAATGTTATCGGGCCGGTACAATCGGCGCGGGCGGAACGGTTGAGGTTTCTTCGCCTGAGGATACCCAGCTCGGTCGCAGTGTGGCGCGCGAAAAGTACCAAGAAAAAAACGGTCACAATTTGGCCACCTATGAAAAGGCCGCGGTCAAGGGTTTTCTTTCTTCTCTCTGGTTCTTTGGACCCGAGTGTTTCCGTCGGATTGTTCTGGTCACCTATTCGAGCTCTTCGTTTGGAAGGCCCACGATACTGTTCCGTAGAAGCGGCCGCCCACTGACACAGCTCGGATTCTTCTCGATCCAAGGCAAATTTCCGGACTGACCGCTCATATGCAATTCCGACTCCTGGTCCGCTGTTTATGCTGCCTCCAGGTGAAACGGTTCGACTGTACTTTGATGCACTCATGTGATGCCGGTTTGACGTGGCGAGTTTACTGTTCCAAGTCGTCACAGAGTGTACGGCGTGCGCTAACGCAGCAAAAAGTCTAGGTGCTCGATGTAGGACCATGAGACGAATGCGCCCGAGAAGTAAACCGCGATCACTGATACGGAGGCAATGTACAGGACACGCCGTTCCCTGTCCAGAAACAGGCCAAGAAGGTTCACCAACAGGAAGAAGAGTCCGACCAAAAGTCCGAGTGTCAGAGCGGAGATTATTTCTACGTCTTTGATAACCCTGCCGGGAAAAATGAGCATCGGTACTATGAAGTACAGTAAGAACTGCGTCAGAGCGAGGTAGTAATACCACCGGTATATCTTGACCCTGCTCTCCGTCCTGACCAGCCTGTGACTCGATTGTACCATGATATCATGTCCTCAAGTCTGAATGGTGCACCGTCACGGATACATCAGGGACCTGCCGCGATAGCAGACCCGCGCTCTGCCCGCATCTTGATCCCGCGCAGAGTGGTGCGCATCATCAGAATCTCTATGGCGTCTATCATCGACCACGTCACGACCCCTTGAAATGAATCAAGAGAGTATTTCTGCCGCAGCCGCGACACCAGCCTGCTTCGTTCACCATCGACCTCATACAAACTCCATGACCAGGTGGCACCGCCCCAAGGTGTACCCTTCAGGAAGACCCATGCCATTTCCTGGCCGGGCTCCATCTCAACAACCTCCAAAATGTAAAATGTCTGACCCCTGTACTCGCCCCCCGGTATGGAATCACCCACCTGAAGATCTTGAAACTGCGGAAGAATGCTATCCGCACTGCGGTGACCGCCGTTGTCGAGGTTGTCGAAACCGTAGAACCCTCCCCGCTTGTACCCGATCTGGACAATCCACGGCCAGACCGCTTCCGGCCGGGCGTTTATCTCAATCGCGCGGGTAGCGTTCATTTCTGGTTCTTCCAGCAGTTCGTCACCCATCATGGTTCGGTTGATGTCCTCATTGGTTGCACCCCAGTTCATCTGGAGGTCACGAATGAATGCGAAGTACAGCCCGATTACGATCAGCCCGTACAACAACCAGCTCAATACACTAAGGGCCAGTGCCATCATGGCTCTACGCACGACGAACATCCAGTTTCTACTCCAAAGCAAGGCTCAACTCATATATCACCGGAGACGCCGGAAACACGCGCCGGACATCAGATGCGGTTACGGGTTCTCACTTTACTTCCAGTTACGCAGACTTTGCCGTGTTGGTTTCGCCATAAGCTGTCAAAGGGTAAGACACAATTGCGGCCACGATTGACGCGGTTCCGTAAGTGGTCGCGATAAAATCACTTACAGCAATTGTCGTTATCTGTGTACGGCGTGCCAACTGCCCTACTCGCCACACTGGCGGTCTTCCTGCCGTCATTCCTTTCTGTCGCGATCTTAAACCCTATTATTCCGCGAACGCGGGCGTCGCCTTGGGTTGAGAGCTTATTGGATGGTGTCAATCCCGGATCCCTCGGCCTGATGGTGGCTGTTACGTGGTAACTCGGCCGAGCTTCGTTGGTCGTCCGCTCACAATCGCGCTTGCGGTCCTGTCTGTCCTGGCACTTCTACGCTACCGGATTAACTCGGTTTGGCTCATCGCAGGCAGGGCAGTGGCAGGTCTGATTCGGGCATTCTGGGCCTAAAGCACGCTTGAGTGGTTACTGTTATCCAATGATCTTCCAACGCGTTCCATTGATTCTTCTGTAGGCTTCCCGGACCTCAAATACGAATTCCACAAAAGTCTGGGGAGAGTGATATTGGGGGCCGCCATTTCTATGCCGCGCTTTCAATCACCCAGTTGCGGAACTCGTCTCGCAGCCCCCGCCATAAGTATTGACCCCGCACTGAAGCGGGGCTTTATTCCGCACAGAAGTTTCCATATCAGGGCAGGAGTGGAACGGGATTAACCTACCATAAAGGGTGGGCCACCCTGCGGGACGGTACTGGGAAAGGAATCGACATGGATGAGATCATAAGATCCAATCGTGACTTCATGAAGGGATACTTTGTAGAGGACTTCAACGATGCCGCCAATGATTTCAATTCCTCAGATCAGCAGAAGGGCGTCAAACCTCCTCCGTTGCAGAAAGGAGACGATGAGCACTACGGCCCGACAGTGTCACTTCCGGAGTTCAACGAGAGCATTCTCAAGGAATCCAACATCTTAAAGATCATGCGGAAGCGGAGAAGCAGGCGACGATTCTCTGAAATGCCGTTGTCGCTGCGTGAATTGTCATATCTGTTATGGGCTACTCAAGGCGTGAATCAAGTTGATAAGAACGGGGTGTGGACTTTACGAACTGTTCCGTCGGCTGGAGCCCGCCATCCTTACGAGACCTATCTGATCGTAAATCGGGTGAACGATCTGGATAACGGAGTGTACCTCTATTTGCCATTAACTCATCAAGTGGCGCCAGTACCGTGTGGTCCAGACCTTAGAAACCGAATATATCAGGCAAGTTACAAAGAAAAGTTTGTGGCCGATGCACCTGTGTGCTTTGTTTGGAGTTGCATACCATATCGAGGAGAATGGCGATACAACAGCAAATCTCACAAATCTATGTTATTGGACGCTGGGCATATTTGTCATAGTCTGTATCTCGCATCTGAGTCCGTAGGTTGTGGAACATGTGCTGTCGGCGGGTACTGTCAAAGTGGCTTTGATGATCTCCTGGGATTAGACGGAGAGAACGAGTTTGTTGTATACTTGGCAGCAGTTGGAAAGGTAGAGTAGTGGCGTTTTTCCGGCAATGAGGCAGGCTCACGGCCTCTTGAGTGCAGCCGGTGTTGGTGAGAGGATAATGAGTGGGCTTTGTTAGAGGCTACTTGGCGGGACCCGGTCTTATCGTCTTCCAGCGCGTACCGTTCATAATTCTGTACGCCAGTCCGATCTGGAAATCGAACTCCACCAAAGTCTGGAGAGAGTGATATTGGGGCCGCTGATTTCTATGCTGCGTTCTCAATCACCCAGCTGCGGAACTCGTCTCGCAGCCCCCGCTTTTATTCGTGACCAATTAACCAACAACATCTTACAATCACTCCTTGCGATTTACCTATATCTATAACTGGAACAGGTATTGCAGCTTCATGAAAAACTGGCGCGCGGTCAACATGTTGTGACTGAACATCTCCTCGTTTTTTGCGACAAAAGCGGTACCGTCCCGGTTTAACCCTTCGATCTTTTGGTAATCATAGGTAGTTCCGATATAGAACAGTGTAAACGGGTTGATATTGCAGGTCAGCAGTGGATCAATATCCCATGATTTTCGGGAATCACTATATTGCACCACACAGCGCAAAGACAATTCGCGGCTGAACTGGTAATTCATACTGGAACGGACCAAAAACCCATCATATAGTAGTTTGTCAGTCTCTTTATCTGTACTAGTGATCCAGTCAAAACTGTTTGCAATAAACAACTGATCCACCGGTTGAAGATCGAGCCACAGCCATGACTGAGTCTGCCGGCCAATCACTCTGGCTCTTCGAGCTATGGCATTTCCATAATTGATCCCACCTCCGAATGCACAATATTTGTTGGGAGCGGTTGCAAAGCACTGATGAATTGTCCAGATATTGTCAAACTGTTTACCAGCAAAATATTCTGATGATTTTTGATAGGAAGGGTGGATGTTAGTCTGGCTCCATCTTAAATCAAATGAAGCACTTAGCATGACACTCTTACTTTTGACACTGCCATCATCTTTCCATTCCTGAGAGGCTGATAGTGATGGCAGAAAGCTCTCCAACAGGCCATTTGCAAAACGAATCCTGTACAATGCATCAAGCATAACCTCACGTCTGCTGTTGTCCGGTTGATAGCCATTGTCCAACCGAAAAGTAGGGCTGAGAGCATAAAACTCGACACTTGCCGAGAAATCCCTGGGACTATAGCTCAGTTCGGTATGATAAGCATGTCCCCAGAATGATTCACCATCAAAGGCCGCAGTATGGTCATCATCAAACGAGTATTCAGATGCGGGTGTGATAACGAGCGAATCGTCGATCCAGCTGTATCTGTAAAGGTCTTCAGTCAGAAGTGTGTCGTCTGGTTCTTCAGTTCTTGTCGCCACCGTCTGCCAGTTCAGAGCTACACTTTTGGAGAGTCGCATCTCGCCATCAAGGCTGACTGCTGATCCACTGCCACCGTCATCGTAGCGCCGGTCCGTTGCCAGACAACCTATCCGTGAGTTCTCTCCGAATGACTGACGCAAGCGAAGGATGTTGGACATGCTCTTGCCAAGGTCAATTTCAGATGAACTGAATTCCTCGAAGGGGATAATGACGGGACTGTGTTCGTCATAGGCCCCCAGGTAGGCGATACTCGAACGGCCCAATCTGGCGGTTGCTTTGGCCGCTAATATGGGATCATTGATTGACCGCGTGTAAACCACATCATAGTCAGTGTTAAACAGATCGCTGCCTTCCTGAAAGAAGGGTCGTTTTTCAGGGAAGGAAAGAGCTGTCGTGCTATTTACATCAATCTGGTTGGCATCAGCTTCCACCTGTGAAAAATCGGGATTGACAGCAATCTCGGCAGTGGAATTAGAGTTGATTGCATACTTGGCGCTGAGTGAGGCATCTCCATCCAGATCAGAATTATCGAAAAATAGATTGCCGATATTATTAGAATCCAGCATGCCGAATTGAAAACCGGTCAGTGCAGGAATGATTTCAATTCCTTTACCGGGTTTTACATTTTCGATTCCGCTGACATCTCCTATCTGGCAAAGTTGACAGGGTTCATTTAGATCATTTGGACACCAGGTCAAATAATATGTTACTTCGCGTTCGTGATAACGCATAAAATTCATTTTCCAATTCTGTACAGGTTGACTTGGAAACCGCAAACTGTTGAATGGTATAGCAACCTTTACTTGGAAACCGGAATCGGTCAGTTGGCCGGATGATTCCCATATCAGATCATATCTGGTATCCCAACCAGCTGAACTGGAAGTAAGAGCGTCATACTGGATCCCATGACTGTTGACAAAAAAGACATAACCCCAGTCGGCATCACCATAAGTGTCCAGAATAAACCCTAAATTGTCATCTCCCGGGGTACGGTCACGCTGACACAGAGAAGCTCGGACTTGCTTGGGATCAGCATAAGCCACAATAGCCACATAAAGGTTATCCTCATCATAAGTAATATAGGCCTTAGTCTCAACCGGAGGTTTGATATTATCTCCAGGGCTTGTTTCGTAGAAGTTATCGGCTACAGCCGAACCTTTCCAACCAAGATCATCAAGTCGGCCGTCGACCTTGATTTCTCCAGTAGTCCGTTGGACTTGCAAGGAAGGTCTGTTTTTGGGCTTACCAGCTTCGTCAGCGATTACCGAGCTTGAAATCAGTAAGCTTACAAGCATCAGCGGCATCGAACTATAGCAGGTTGTTTTTAACAAATCTTTCATTTAACTCCCTTCTACTAATGTCAGGCTCCCGGATGTTTTCTTTACAATCTGAACATCTGAACATAGGTGATTTATCATTATGAACAATACGAGAACAAGTAGTCAATGTTCCGGCAACTCTTGATAAGTTAGTTTATAAATGCTGCCTTTGCATAAAGGGTTATTTTATTTACAGAGCATCAACAGGCGGATCAGCACCAATTTGTCATTGATGAGGGTTAAGAAATATTCCGCTACGATCGGGAAGCAGCGTCACACCAATGACAACTATTCTGCTCTCCTTTTGTTATCACGCAGCATTTTCAATAACCCAGTTGCGGAACCCGTCTCGCAGCCCCCGCTTTTTATATCTTCTTAGTTTCCAAGGGGTTATTGATCTGTTTAAAATTACTAATCCCACCCTCAGAAAACTCCTCATACTGTTGTATCCTTCTTCAATGGCGGCAGAGCATATCAGGGAAGTCACGCGGAGTAGTGCAACTCGGTCACTGAGTTACCAACGAGCCGGAACACATTGGTTATTCATCATCATTCTCTGCGATAACAGATATTGCAGACATAAGCAATTCAAAGAGTACAACAACCCCTGGTGTTATAGGCTTAGTTGAATTCACTTGTCGCTCTCCTGTTCGCGTTCTCAATTTCTCGACAGAGTAGGTATCCCACGGTACAACTCGTCCGGAACAGTATCTCACGGCCTATAGTTATCAATTACTTTGGCGCTGACCCAGTGGGCACTTAATCCACCCCTGGTATTCCTCAAGAAAAACAGATATTTCCCATCCCGAGTCACGTTGGCTCCAATTTCATGGACGTACGTTTCATTGAGTTCTTCCATAGGTACGGCCTGGGTCCAGGAGCCGTCAGCACTCTTGAAGCTTACGTATAAATCTGCATACTTGATTTCTGACTCATTGTCTACACGGGATAGAATAAGATAACTCTCGTCAGGGGCAATGAAAGGTTCATTGTCGTACGTTTCCCCGTTAATCGAAGGACCAAGCACTTCTGGTTCGGTATACTCGCCGTCGACAAAACGTGATAAATAAATATCTCCGCCGCCGGTAGAGCTTGAACTGAAATACAAGTTCCCGTTATCGGCCACCGATACCTGCCAATGCATACGCAGTCTATTTACTTTCTCACTCAGTTGTTGTGGTGCGCTCCAACCGTCTCCATCGCGCTCCATGAACCAGATATTTTCCTTGGGATCGGCGCCAGTACTTCTAGGTACCCTCGAATTGAAAAATAGACGTTTCCCGTCGGGTGTCAGGATGGGTGAATCGGACCAGTCAAGCTCCTTGGGAAATTCAAAATTCTTGGGAACACTCCAGACACCATCTACTATTGTGGAATAATGCATCCGAAAGCCAGCCATGGTCGACCAATATGCTTCCATCCCATCAGGCGTAAATACAGGACAGCCGTGAAGGTTCGGATCGAGAAGCCCTTGAGCAAAAACCTGCGGTTTCAAGCCCGGAGGTTTCTGCCCAAGGTAAGGACCTGTCAAGACCGGGAAATCATCCTGCTGCGCGTTAATACACGGAGCCAATGTGGCGGATATCAGAAGCACAACACAAATTGCCTTAGATTTCATTGTTTAATAACCTCTCTTCCGTTTCTTATCTACTAATACTAATACGTCAGATAGATAATTATGTTACGCTTGTGTTTATTGCCTTCCAGCGACTTCATTGTACGTAAATGATTTGCCTCCAATGACTGCCGCGTCTTGTTGAATAACATATCTTCACTTGAAACCCGAATTTCACTATAGTTTGGCGAGAGTGGGGTCGGGGCCGCTTTGACTATGCTGCGTTCTCGAATATCCAGTTGCGGAACTCGTCTCGTAGACCCCGCCATAAATCTTGACCGCGGTGATCGCCGGGGTTTTCTTGTAGTATGTGATTATTGGTGTCCACGCTCTCAAAACTCCAACCGAAGCGAATGCAACGCCCACGCGTGTCTATCCTTTCTAACCTTGTCTGGGGGCAATGTTTGGCGTCTGTAACTTCTATCTACAAGCTCACGTATAAGTAGCCAATAAGGTAGAGATTATTGCACTATATTGGTGGAAAGGCCTGGAATATGAGAACATCTGTTGTACTGGCGCTACTGCTTTTGTTGACTCAGTCGGCATTCACTAAGACGATCTTCGAAGCCGTTAAGGAGGGTGACTCGACCAGTGTCGCGCAGTTGCTGAGACAAGATGCCGATCTGGTCAGGCAGTTTGATGACCGGCATTGCTCACCGCTGCATCACGCGGCAAGCGGAGGCAAAATGGCAATAGTCAATCAACTAATCGCCGGCGGTGCTGCAATTGATGCCAAGGATTCTGATGGCGAAACACCTCTGCATTGGGCTTCTTACAATGGTCGGACTGAGGTCGTGGAACTACTTATATCTCTTGGCACTTCTGTTGACATAGTTAGCAACGATGGCATCACGCCACTACACTATGCAATCAATCGAGGTCATGAGGAAGTAGTTATGAGCCTGATTGCAAATGGCGCAGATATCACTATTGTAGATTCCAGAAAGCGGACACCACTCTGGTTAGCCACCGAGCGAAGTAATGTCACATTAGTTAACATGCTCCTGAGCGCAGGCGCAGATGTGAACGTTACAAGACCTGATGGAACGAGCCTGTTGAGCCAGGCTGCATTGTGCAATCAAACTGCAATTGGCAATCTACTGATAGACAAGGGCGTTGATCTGAACTCGAGAAACGCCAGAGGACTCAGCCCTCTGCACTTTGCTGCAGTCTCCGGATCGGAAGAGTTTACGGACCTGATGATACAGCATCACGCTGATCTTGAAGTGAAGGCTATGGATGGTAGCACGCCGTTGGCTTTCGCCAAAGCCGCGGGGCATGACACTATTGTAGAATTACTTTTCTCTGGTGGAGCCACGAATATAGATCCTCCGTTTCCGAGCTTCTCCGGACCTTACCTGGGAATGCAACCTCCCGGCAAAACTCCGGAACAGTTCCTCAGTGGGATAATCACTTTCGTATACAGGCCCCATGGGGGAGTCACCATATCAAAGAATAACCACGAGATTTATTGGGTTCGGAATTGCCCCAATTTCCAGAAGATATGGTATACCAGGGAGGTGGATGGTATATGGTCTCGGCCAAAGATAGCCTCCTTCAATTCGTCCGTGGATGGCGTCGGCGATGAGGATCCATATATAACACCGGATGGAATGAAACTGTTTTTTTCCTCGAATCGTCCTTTACGCCCGGGTGAGCCGGCCCGCGATGTGCAAAGCACGTGGTTTGTAGACAGGACTGAAGACGGTTGGAGTGAACCCCGAATTCTTGAGATCCCTGGCCGGGACAAAACCTGGGATGTTGGAGGGGCAACTGTTTCGAGCGACGGGTCAGTTTTCTTCCATGTTGATTATGTGGAAAATGGGACATTCGTAGCAGATATCTACAGCATGAGTCTAGAAAACAACGCGTACGGGGCTCCGGAGAAATTGAGCGACGCCATCAATTCGCCGTCGGTCGAAGCAAAACCTTATGTGGCACCAGACGGCAGCTATCTGATTTTCTCATCTCACAGGCCCCTGGGGGGAATTATGATGAGCAGACGAAGAGCTGACGGTACGTGGGCAGAGGCCTCCAATATCAGCAATCTCTTGGGTGATGAAATTATCAGTCTCCAAGGAATTTCCACTGATGGTAAATACCTGCTCGTAAACGGCGCTAGGGACGGGCACTTCAGCTTCTACTGGATTGATGCATCTATACTTCAGGGCAGCTAATAAACACGCATATTAAGAGGTGAATATGCAGTCGGTTCGTAGTAAGAGGGCTTGATCCTTAAGGCTGCCAGCCAGGCGGAGAGAACGCTTCGAACAGTGACGTGACTTTGCCCCGCTGGCAGGTCAGATTTGGCGGCCAATTCTTAATGCTCCGGGAAATAATGTTATTTTACAGTGCCGACCTTCACTATTAAAACATCTTCCATCGACTTCCACCCATCGCGGCATAGTGTAACCGAATTATAAAGCTGAAGCTCACAGAAGTTTGGGGAGAGTGATATTTGGGCCGCTTTTACATATCTAACTGTAAACAATAGACTTAGCGTTTCCAAGACTGTCCAGCCTAGGCACTCAGAGCCTGGATGCCGGTGATCAATTCAGCTGCCGATTTGGATTGCAGATAAGTTCCAAGGCTGTCAGTAACGGCCCGGCATGTCTTACGCCGGGAGCTTGCCGCCTGAACAGCCGCGCAAACCCATTTCCGCGAAGGGGTCTCCGCGATCGCTGCGGGGGGGTGGGGGGGACAAAACTGTTGCCAAGAACCGATGCAACTCGTAATCTTCACCGTCGGCGGTGCCGACCGGTGTGATTGATGCTCACAGGCAAAAAAATCCTGATGATCGACGATGACGTCAACCTGGTAGGCGTCTTCCGGAAAGTGTTCGAAGCCAAGGGGTTTGAATTCGCGGAGGCGTATTCGGCCTCCGAGGGGCTCGAGAAAATCAAACAGGTGGGTCCTGATTTGATCATTCTCGACGTCATCATGGAAGACTTCGTGGCCGGGTTTCGCATTGTCACTGAATTGCGGGCCGGCGAACCCGGCTCGGCTTACAGCGCCTTTGCCGAAGTGCCCATCCTTATGCTGACCAGCGTGACGTCACGAGCCAACGTGGATTTCTCCAATAGAGTAGGCACGGCCCTGCTCCCGATTGACGCTTTCATTGAAAAGCCGGTAAAGCCGGATGTCCTGCTGGCCAAAGTACAGGAGCTGCTGGAGCCGGACTCCGCCGGCCACGAAGGTCAGGAATAACCGGCCGTACTGTCGCCCGTCCGTTCTTGTCGATCTGCCGCAGGAGCGCTGTCCGTGTACGGTCAGGCGGGGATTGTGAATACGAACCTGGCCCAGTTGCCGGGTTCGGATTCAGCCCATACCCGGCCGCCGTGTTTTTCGATTATCTGCCTGGTCACAAACAGGCCCAGCCCCGTGCCCGGTCTGGTATCTTTCTGCGCGGTCCCGAATCGGGAAAACTTGGTGAACATGGCCTCAGCTTCGTCCGGACTGAAACCGGGTCCTTCGTTCAGGATGCTGAACTTCAGGAACCCGTCGCCGGCGTCCCGGCCCGTCTCAATCGAGATATGTCCCCCTTTCTTACCGTACTTGATGGCATTCGACAGGAGGTTCTGAAATACCGATGTCATCAGGCCGCGGTCACAGGTGGCCTGCAATTCCGGGGGAACGCTGCACGAGAGGTGCATGTTGTTGTCGGCCGCCATCTCCGCAAGGCGCTGAATCACGGGGTCTATGATCTCGGCGCGCACCGGGACAGTCCCCGGTTGCAGCCTGAACTCACCTTCCTCGATACGGCTCAGGTTGAGGTAGTTGGCGATGGTGCCACTGAGGTAGTCGGCGCTGTTGGACGCCGCCTTGAGCACCGACTCCTGCTCTTCGGTCAGCGGTCCGAGGATTCGACCTCTGACGGATTCGAGCGCAAAGACTATTGAGGCCAGGGGTGACTTGAGTTCGTGGGTAACGAATCCGAGCATTTCCAGGTATGCACGGTTTCGCTCGTCGGCCTCGAGGTACGCCTTTTTCAGAGCGACGGAGGTTTCCTGCAACTCCTTGTTGTGCACCTCCAATGACCGGGCCATGGAATTGAGCGAATCAGCCAGCTCGACCATCTCCAGGCTCCCCCCCTTACCTTCCACGCGAGTGTCCAGCTTTCCCGCCGAGAGCTTGCGTGTGGCCTCGACGAGTCTCAGGATGGGCCGGTGAAGATTGGCTGAGAAGTAGAACGCGAGTCCGGTGACCAGCAGCAGGGCCAGCACGCTGATGCCGAGGAACTTCACGGCTAGGTTCCACTTGTAGTCGAGGTACTTCTGTTCCAACAGGCCGACGTACAGAATCCCGACCGTATTTCCCCCGGGGTCCCGTATGGGGTCATAGGCCGAGAGGTACCAGACGTCGACCACGAAGGCCCGGTCGCCGAACCGTTCGCCCTTCTCGAGCACCTTGGCGTAGACCTCATCGGAGACTCTCGTGCCTATGGCGCGGGTAGCCCCCTGGCGCACCACGTTGGTGGCGATACGGACGTCCCACAGGAAGATGGTGACGGTCCCGAGCGGTTTGCCCTTGTAGAGTTCATCGCCGAACACGGCGTCGCGAATCCTGTCGACCAGGTCGAACTTGCGATTGAGCAGGATTCCTCCGTACATGGCGCCGACGACCACCGAACCGGGCCCCACTATGGGGACGGCCGCCTGCAGAGCCATGCCGCGCTCTTCGAAGATCCGGTCGGTGGGCCGGGCGCGCTCGGTCCGGACAAGCGGGATGTAGGCTCTCTCGACCAGCCGCCCGCTCTCCAGGGCCAGGTCCTCCCTGGTGAGAAGGACTGTCCCGTGATTGGCCTCACCGCGCAGGGCGCGATCGATGAACTCATCTCGACGGATCAGGGCGTTGCCGGAGGCCTGACTCGGAGGTCCGGATACCAGCACTCCGTTACTGTCGACCAGCGACAGGTAGTCCAGCCCGTGTTCCTGCATAAGCGAGGCCAGTTCGGAGGCGACACTTACTGCCGGTGCCTGACCCGTGAGAACTCTTCTGGGGCCGTCCCGTTGTGATGCATCGTAGAGCGCCGTCTGCAACAGCGCGCTTTCCTCGGCATAGGCGGCCCAGGCGGAGTTGAGGTCCATCTGCACTTTGAGCTTGGCCTCTTTCACGACCGTTTCCGAGATGAAAGAGAGTCCGGCGTAGATGGTGAATCCGCCCATGAGGGCCACCACCAGCGTGTAGCCCAGAAGGAGAGTTGTGCGATGACTCAATCTCATGTCATGCTCTTTGCGTAACGGATGGCGCCGTTCCCGACTCACTTGCGTTTCACCAGGCAGCTCCAGATCGTCTCTTCCAGTTGTTCCCGGGCTGACCTGGCCGGTTCGATGGCCGCGGGAGCCTCGGAAGGCCCGCGCTCCCCCCGGAGTTCGTGCAGGCGAAGCTGGTGTTGCTGTTCTATTTCATCGATGCCGAATTCCAGCGGCATGCTGACGAAATCATAGATCTGGTTGACAAACGGCCTCAGATCCTCAACTCGCCGCAGACGCTCGATGGTTGTCCTGTTCAGTTCGGCCAGCATCCGGGCGGTTTCTTCCGCCGGATAGCCGGCCTCGATGCGCCTCAGGCCCGAGATTTCGAAATAGTCCAGGAGTAACATCTTGTTGCCGGTGTGCACGGACGTCAGAAGCAGCCGGTAAATCAGTTTGAGAAACCAGGTCAGCTCCGTCCTGTCCAGGCTCCGGATGGCGGGATACCGAGTCGCGTCGGCCGGACCTGTAATTTGCTCGATCACCGCCTGGATGATATCGTCCTCCAGACTCGTCAGCGCGGTGTAGATCCGAAGGTTGGGGTGGTCCGTCTCTCGCCGCATGGCCGCAAGGTTGCGAAGACGCCATTCAAGCGGTTCGCTCTTGAGCCGTTCCATGAGAAACGGGAACCGGCGCTCAATAAGATGTCGCGGGTCGGCCGCCCACTGAAGCAGGGAACTGGTCCGGCTGTTCTCGATGTTGAGTTGCCGATCGATATAGCGCTGCATCCAGGGTCGTTCAAACGGCTCGTTCTTCGTTATGTACCCCCAGAGCAGCCTGAGCCGGATGCCGATGCCGCACAGGAACGCCGGCATCAGCATCGGCTTCCGTATCCTGCCGTAGAAGTACCGGAGAGCCAGCGAGAAAAGCTCCCGATGGGTGGTTGAGCCGGGAGTGCTGACAATCAGGACCTCGGCCGGCCCCAGGTGAGCGTGACGCGCCAGGAGGTTGCGGAAGAACGCGACGACGTCGCGGACGTGAATGTAGGGGATGGCCGACTCGCCGTGGCCGGCCAGGATTCCGGCCCGCCAGGAACCGCCGAGCCAGGTCGTCAGGAACGCATACAGCGGCGGATATTCACACCAGTCGCTGAAGACGGCGCCCAGCCGCACGATGCAGGAGGGGGTCGTTCTACCGAACTCCCGCACCATGGCCTCGCCCTGCCGTTTGCTCCACGGGTACAAAAGCTTGCCGTCGGGAGGCGAGGCCTCGTTAACAACCTCGTCTTTTTTCGGGAAAGAGCAGGCGGCCACGGAACTGGCGAACACAAAGAGCTTGAGATTCAAGCTGGCCGCCAGGTCGAGAATGTACCTTGTGCCTTCAACGTTTGTCCGCCGGTATTCCGGTCGCTTTTTGCCGGTGAAATCATAATATGCGGCCAGGTGGATCAGGTAGTCGGCTCCCCCGGCCGTGGCGATTTCACGAAAGGCCCTGGCTATGCCTGCAAAGTCGGCGATGTCGGCGCGGATCCAGGCGATGTTGGCGTGCACCGGCGCATTGCACTCGTGCTGGGAACGTCGGGCAATGGCAAAAATGCGGTATTCACTCTTCAGGTCATCGAGCAGGTGACGACCGACGAATCCGGACGCGCCGGTGATGACTATTGAAGGCAGTCTGCCCGTCATGGCTGGTCACCGATCTGTTGTGTTCCGGCGGGCCCGGCTCGTTGCTGCGGGACACCGCCGTTCCCGTTTCGCTTTGACGCAAGAGACCTGAGCGTGGCAGGTTGTCAATATCTCAGGAGGACTGCTCGCCTCTGTAGTAGGCCAGACAGGCCCATAGAATCAGCGACCCCATCATGCAGTCGCCGATGCCTGATCCCAGCACCATCCAGACCCGGTCTACGAAGAGGTAGTAGGCAAAGAGGAAGATCGTGGCCATGAACTTGGCCACAATGGACAGCACGACCAGGCCGCGAAACCGGCCAGGATCGGACGCCCCCAGCCCGTAGGCAACTGCCAGGACGAGGTGGAAAACGCCTCCCTGAACCGGAAAGAATCCTTCGCTGTAAACCTGAAACCCGAAGAACGGCATGGCTGCCGCGGGAATGAAAATCAGGCTCAAGCCAACCAGGATCGAATGGATGGCCACCAGCCACAGTACCACGACAAGACGCTTTCGGGCGGACAGGTTCATCTTCATGGGCCGACTTCTGACTCTACGACCGTGTACTCTCTATCGGATGCTCGCAGGCTATGTTGAGTCTGGCGCGAACAGCGCCCGTTCAGGCGAAACAGCGAGCACCACGGTCAAGATATGCTTCGTCCACAGGGCTTGTCAACTTGGTGGTGCTCCCGAGGGGGGGCTGGACTCGCGGGACGATCAGGCGCTTGCGGGACTCTCCAATACCGGCCCTCCCGACCGTGCAGAAGCGCTGACAGTCTGTCCGTAAGGGTATGACCAGCATAGACTTGCGGTCGTACGTCCGTGCGCTCCGCTGCTCCTTATGCGTAACCCCTTTCTGGCCACGGAAGATACGGTGAATAATGGTGAACAATGTCGATAAGGTGGGTCAATGCCTTGCTATGAAAAGCCGATACGTAGATTGAACAACCTGCACCGGCATCTTCACAAGCCGTAAGCTGCCGACCTGTTCAATAGTGCCGCTCCGAAGGCTGATGAGGATTAATTCGCGTGGTCAACGAACATGAGGTAATCACTCTCCTGCTCGGCTTGGGTGTCCTTGCCTTCGTGTTGAGGAATCGCTTTGTCTTCAGAGGCCAGCCCGCCTTTCGGATCCTGATTTCCTGCTTTGTTGTCCTGTTGGCCGGCTGGTTTTTGACCATTGCCGAGCAGTTCGTCTGGCACGCGACGCTTAACGCCCTCGAACACATTTGCTACGCTGGTAGTTCCGTTCTGGCGGCTTTCTGGTGCTGGAAGGTCTTTGCCAGGGAGGCGGTTTGATGTCGCTGCTGGCCGGGATTGCCGACGTGGTGGCGATTGGCGCTCTGCTGGCAGGCCTGGTCCTGTTCCTGCGAGGCTGGCGCAGGGCCCTGCGAACCGACGCGAAGCTGGTGGCCCTGGTCCTGGTCGGCCTGGGACTCTTTCTGCAAATGAGCACCATCCTGGCCTGGTGGGGAATCTCATCGCGGCTGGAAGCCTTTGCCGAACTCGGCACTGTCCTCGTGCCGGTGCTGTTTGCCTGGTTCGTATATGCGCTTTTGCAGGCTGCCGCGCAGCGGGACCTGCGGGAAAGCGAGGAGCGCTTCAGGCTTCTGGCCGAGCTGTCACCGGATGCCATCGTGGTGCACCGCGACGAGCGCATTGTCTTTATCAACCAAGCGGGTACCCGGATGCTGGGTGCCGACTCCCCCGCAGATCTCATTTCAACACCCATACTGGACTTCATTCCCCCCGATTTTCGCGACCTGGTCAGGCGGCGCATTCCGTACATACAAGAGACCCGGGCCTCGGTGCCGCTTCAACGGCAAAAATTGATCAGCCTTGACGGCCGCACGGTGGACGTAGAGGTGGCGTCCACCTGTCTGACCTATGCCGGGACACCGGCCGTGCAATCCGTCGTCAGGGACGTCACGGAGCGCAAGAGGACTGAGGAGGCGCTCAGGGAGAGGGAGGCGCATATTCTCTCGATCATCGAGAGCCTGCCGTTTGATTTCTTTGCCCTGGACGGTGACGGTCGGTACACACTTCAGAATTCCACGTGCAGGAAGCACTGGGGCGACGCCGTCGGAAAGCGCCCTGAAGACCTTCCCGTCAGCGACGACGTGCACGCCCTCTGGGCGCGCAACAACGAGCGTGCCTACGCGGGCGAGACGGTCGAGGGCGAAGTAGAGTACGAGATTGGGGCCGAGAAGGTACATTGCTACAATATCATTGCGCCCATTCGTTACCAGGGGCAGGTCCGGGGCATTCTCGGCGTCAACATGGACATTACCGAACGGAAACGTGCCGAGGCGGCGCTCACCGAAAGTCAGCGTGCTCTCAGCACGCTCATGAGCAACCTCCCCGGTATGGCGTACCGGTGCGCCAACGACCGCGACTGGACTATGCAGTTTGTCAGCGACGGATGTAAGGAACTGACCGGGTACGAGCCGGCTGAACTTGTTGGCAACAAGGTCGCATCGTACGCCCAACTGGTTCATGAAGACGACCGGGAGGACATCTGGAACGGCGTGCAGGAAGGCCTGGCGGAACATCTGCCGTTCCAGCTTGCCTACCGCATTCTCACGAAGGCCGGAGACGAGAAGTGGGTCTGGGAGAGAGGGCGCGGTGTTTTCTCCGACGACGGTGCGTTGACGGCCCTGGAGGGGTTCATCACTGACATCACGGAGCGCAGACGCGCCGAAGAAGCGCTGCGGGACAGTGAACAGAAGTTTCGTGAAATCGCTGAACGGGCTCCGGAGGCCATTTACGAAGCCGACAGCGACGGCGTTATCAAGTATGCCAACCGGCAGGCGTTCGCCTACTTCGGTTACACGCTCAAGGAGCATGAAGCCGGGCTGAACGTACTTGATATGGTCGCTCCCTCGGATCGCGAGCGGGCGAAAAGGAACTTCTACCGTATGCTGGCCGGGGAACGTCTGGGGACCCGCGAGTACACCGCCCGTCGGAAAGACGGCACCACCTTCCCCGTGACCATCCATTCCAGTCCGGTTATTCGCGACGGCAAACCGGCCGGAGTCAGGGGGCTGATTATCGACATCACCGACCGTAAGCGTCGGGAAAAGGAACTGCTCAAGGCGCAGAAACTCGAGTCAGTCAGCGTTCTGGCCGGAGGTATCGCCCACGATTTCAACAATCTGCTTACCGGAGTTCTCGGAAACATCTCTCTGGTAAGAATGGAACTGGACAAAGATACCGAGGCCTCCGAATGGCTGGAAGAAGCTGAGCAGGCGGCACTGAGGGCACGGGACCTGACTCAGCAACTGCTGACGTTCGCCAGAGGCGGGGAGCCGGTAAAGAAGGTTGCAGCTATTGACAGAGTGGTCAAGGACTGCGTGCACTTCGCTCTGCGCGGGTCAAACGTCAGGCCGGAATTCTCGATCGGAGACGATCTGTACTCCCTGGAGATAGACACGGGCCAGATAAGTCAGGTTCTGCACAATCTGGTCCTGAACGCCGACCAGGCCATGCCCGACGGCGGCACAGTCACGGTGTGTGTCGAAAACGTCACTGTGCCGTCGGGCAGCCATCTGCCCCTGGAACCCGGGCGATATGTCAGGCTGACGGTCAAGGATGAGGGTGTCGGCATCCCCCAAAAGCACCTTCAAAGGATCTTCGACCCGTATTTCACAACCAAGCAGATCGGCAGCGGACTCGGACTGGCCTCCAGCTATTCCATTGTCAATAAACACGGCGGGCACATCGAAGTGGAATCAGAACCGGGGGCGGGATCCGTCTTCCGGATCCTCCTCCCGGCTTGCGAGGGCGGGCAAGTCACGTCCAACGACGCCGGAGACGAGGGTGAGTGCGATGGATTCTCCGGTGCCGGCCGCGTGCTGGTGATGGATGATGAAAGCTCGGTGCGCGAACTGACCAGACGGGTGCTCGGCAAGTACGGTTACACGGTCGATTGCACCGATGACGGGAGCCGGGCGGTGGAACTTTACAAGCGGGCCAGGAACGGCGGTCGGCCGTTCGACGTGGTCATCCTTGATCTCACCGTGCCCGGGGGCATGGGGGGCAAGCAGACCATTGCCGAACTTCGCCGAACGGATCCTGAGGTCAGGGCGATAGCCTGCAGCGGGTACTCCAACGATCCGGTGATGGCCAATCACCGGGCTTTTGGCTTTGACGCCGTGGTCGCCAAGCCGTACGTCCCTGATGAGCTTGTCCGAGCGGTAAGGGAAGTGACGTCAAAACCGGCACGTCCGGCGGCCACGTGAACGGCAGTTAGAGGATAAACGCCGCAAGCGGCCGAGAATACCGGGTCGGGGGCGGGGCTGCCAGCGTCCGGCCGACGCTGAACGCACCGCGCGCTACAGCTCGATCACCTGATCCAGGGTCGGACTTACACACTCCCAGCCTCGTTCCGAGCGCAGGTGCTCCACCATCGCCTGAGACTGTGACTCTTCACCGTGCGTGACAAACACCGTCTTCGGCGCTGCCGTCACCGGTTCCAGCCAGTGTAACAGTTCGAGGTAGTCGGCATGGCCTGACAGCCCGTGCAGTTGCCTTACCGCGGCTTTGACCTCCACCGGCTGTTTGTGAATGTAGATAGTCCTCTCACCTTCGGTCAGCTTTCTTCCCAGGGTACCCTGGGCCATGAACCCAACGAGTGCAACGGTGGTGTTGGGATCGGGCAGACGGTTGATGAGATGGTGCATTATACGCCCGCCGGTCAGCATACCGCTGGCGGACATAATGATCGCCGGACCCTTGAGTCTGTTCAGCAATTGAGAAGACTTACGCTTGCGGTGCAGGAACACGTTCCTGCCGTTGATGGCGCATGCCGGGCCGCCAAGCCTGTGCAAATCCACGGAGTGATACGCGTGGTACTTGCAGTAAATGTCGGTGACGGAGATCGCCATCGGTGAGTCAATATGAATGTCTATCGGCGGAACCCGCTTTTGCTCTATGAGTTCGTTAATCAGGTACGTTACCTGCTGGGTCCTGCTGACGGCAAAGGCGGGGACCAGCAGAATTCCCTTTTTCTGAACGGCATCGTTGATCATTTGCTCGAAGGCGGCGTAGGGGTCTTCCGGGGCATGGATCCTGCCGCCATAGGTCGATTCGCACACGAGGTAGTCACACTGCGGCGGTTCGGCGGGGTTGGCCGTCAGGGGATTGCCGTACCGCCCGACGTCGCCCGAGAACAAAATGGTGACCGTCCTGTCACCGTCGTCAGCCTCCACTTCCACGCAGGCGGCGCCGAGGATGTGGCCGACGCCGTGAAGCCGGAACCTGATGCCGTTACTGACCTGGGTCCAGGTCAGAAACGGGACGGGCGCGGACCTGGCCAGCGTCTTCTGAGCGTCATCGGTCGTAAACAGCGGCAGAGCGACCCCGTGTCGGGACAGTTTCTTCTTCGTCCGGTACGCGGCGTCTTCCTCCTGGATATGGGCGGCGTCAAGCAGCGAGATGGCCGACAGGTCGGCCGTCGGCGCGGTGGAATAGATCTGTCCGCCGAATCCGTCGCGGACCAGCCGTGGCAGGTACCCGATATGGTCGATGTGCGCGTGAGTCACTATCACGGCACCGACAGCGGTGGGGTCGAATTGCATGGGAGCCCAGTTGCGCAGCCGGAGTTCTCGCGCCCCCTGGAACATGCCGCAGTCTATAAGGATACTCTGATCGTTGACCGTCAGGCAGTATTTAGATCCGGTGACGGTGCCTGCGGCACCGTGGAAGGCAAGCTGAATCAAGTTGTGGGTCCTTTATATTGCAGGGTGTGCCTGTAGTCGTGTTGCCAATGACGGCGGGCGGTGACGGACGGTTTCTGGCTGCCGGGCAGGGGGTTGGCATCATTCGGGGCCCAGGGCGTGAGCCGGACGGTGTCCGTACTGTCGTACCGGGTGAGGTGTCTGGTCGGCCGGCACGAGCTCGTCCAGCCAGTAAGCGTCGTCGTCCCGATGAAAGATCATGAAGCGCTCCTCATCCGCCTCATTCTTGGCCCGGTGGTAGCGAAGGTATATGCGATCGCCCGTAAGTCCCACCATTTCAATCTTCCCCGAGGCGTGGGACATGACCAGGCGTGCCCGCTTGGCCAGGCCGCTTACTTTCTTCTTGGCTTCGACGAAGGCCAGGTAGGTCGCCACGAGCGTCAGTGCGAACGGCTTGTTACCCTCGGTGGGGCGACATTGGAAGAAGTAGTACGGCGGCGCGCCGACAAACGAGAGTCTGCGCATCAGATCCGCCAGCACGTGCGGGTCGTCGTTGATGCCTTTGACGATGGGCGTCTGGTTGACCATGATGACACCGGCGCGCCGCAGCAGGTCCAGGGCAAAGATGGCCGGCTCGCTTAACTCCTGCGGGACGTTGAAGTGCGCCATGATATAGATGCGCCTGTGCCGGGTGCTGTATCGCGAGAGCATGGGCAGGAGATCCGCGTCGTTGATTATGCGATACGGGTTGATGGCCGGCATCTTGGAGCCGATGCGGATAATGCCCACGTGGTCGATCTTGCGGAGCGGGCGGAGAATGTTTTCCAGGCGGCGGGTGGACATCAGCAGCGGGTCGCCGCCGGTAAGCAGGACGTTGGTTACCTGCATGTTCTTCCGAATGTACTCTATGCCTTCCGCGACGTCATTTACGACTTCCTCGTTTTCGTCCATGAACAGGCGTTTGCGAAAACAGAAACGGCAGTACGCGCCGCAAATCTCGTTGCAGAGCAGGAGCACGGTACGGGGATACTTGTGCTGGCACCCGGGCGCAACGTAGTTGGTTTCCTCGTCGGAAGCATCGAGCTCGCCGAAGGATTCCAGCTCACCGGTAGTGGGGATCACGATCTTCCTGATCGGATCATCCGGGTCTTCCCAGTTTATCAGCCTCAGGTAGAAATCGTTGGCGCGAAACTTGTATTTCTGGGCCACCGGGGCCAGCTTCCGATGATCCTCAGGCGACAACTGCTCCACCTGGTCCAAGGACCGGATGTATTTGACGCTTATCATCGTGTTTCTTCCCTGCTCGGCGATTTAACCACGGTGGCTAGCTAAAAGATGATGGGGGTTACAGAACCCCGACCCGGATTTCTTGTCGGAGCCGTCCAGAGAAACTTAAGGCCTTGCCTCTCAACGCCATAGTATGTCAAATAGGGGAATCGTTGTCAAGTCTCAAACTGATCCCGCCGTCGGCGCAGTTTCGACGTCAGTCCGGCCGTTGCAGGCTGTTGACCGACGGCTGCCGAAAGCGGGGGTCCTGAGCCTTAGTCCTTGCCAGGTAATCTCTTAGCAGCGCCGTTACTCTCCCTGACAGCAGTACGGCGCCGAGCAGGGTGGGAATTGCCATAAGGGCAAAACAGGTATCGATGATGTTCACTACGGTAGCCTGGCCAAGCCAGGCGGCAGCCGGAAAACTCAGCAAGTACACGTACACGTACTTGCCGCCCAGCCTGATGCCGAACAGGTACTTGGCGCATTTCAGGCTGTAGTATGAGTAGGAGATCATGGTCGAAACCGAAAACAGGACAATAATCAGCGTCAGGGTATACCGGCCGATCTCCCCCATGGCGGAGGTAAAGGCGGCCAGGGTGACGAGGACCGCTTCCGAATCGCCCTGGAGCTGACCGCTCAGGACACCGGAACTGAGGATGACCAGCGCGGTCAGTGTGCAGACGATGTTGGTGTCCAGGAAAGGCCCCAGCATGGCGATGAGGCCTTCGCGGATCGGTTCCTTCGTCTTGGCTGCGCCGTGCGCCATCGGGGCCGTGCCGACCCCGGCCTCGTTGGAGAAGGCGGCCCGCTTGATCCCGGTCCTCATCACCTCGGTAAAGGCGATGCCGGCTCCGCCGCCCAACACCGCCTCCCCGCCGAAGGCGTTCCTGAAGATCGACAGGAGAACGTCCGGAATCACGGCGAAGTTTGAGACAATGATAAACAGGGTTGAGACGAGGTACAGGATGAACATCGTCGGCACGACCCTGGAGGTCACTTTTCCCACGCGGGTGATCCCGCCGAGAATGACTATCCCCACGAGGACCATACAGACAAGCCCGACCACGAGGCGGTGGGTGCCGTAGTCGTTGTGCAGCAGGATGGACAACTGGTTGACCTGGAACAGGGACAGGCACCCGATCATGCCGCAGACGGCGAACATAATGGCCAGTGGTTTGAAGTGCCGGCCCAGGCCCACCTCGAGGTAGTACATCGGCCCGCCCTGGTCTATTCCCTGCTCGTCTTTTTTTCGGTACAGCGTGGCCAGGGTGCAGGTATAGAACTTGGTCGACATACCGACCAGTCCGGCTATCCACATCCAGAAGATGGCGCCGGCACCGCCGAGTGAGATGGCGATAGCCACGCCAGCGATATTACCCATGCCGATCGTCGCCGACAGGGCCGACGACAGCGCCTGAAAATGACTTATCTCGCCCGGATCGTCGGGGCGGTCGAACTTGCCGCGAAGGATGTCAATAGCGTGGCGTATAGCCGTGAAGGGGAGAAATCTACTGGCAACGGTGAAGAAGGCACCCGATCCGACCAGCAGGTAGACCAGCCAGGGCCCCCACATCCAGTCCACGGCGGTCACCCAGAAGTTGTCAAATGCTTCCAACCAGATCCTCGAGTTGCTCTACCGCCGGTTTACAGGGTGCCCGGTTCGCCGGCCGCGATCAATTCACATACGTTAAGCGGCGTCTGGCTACCAATTACGGATGCTGACTCGCCGTTGGCAAGCGCTAAACCCGGCCGGTCGGTCGGGCAGGCGGCGTTAGGCATCTCACCGCCGGCTTGTTTGTCCGCCAGCCGAGGCGGAATTGCTTGTCTGCCGCCGACCTGTATGGCATATTGACCGGTAGGCCCGAACCGCAATCTTTGCAGCCACTGATATACAGGTATGTTGAAGCTGATCGGCACTGATGGTGAGAAGTACTATGCCTGGGACCTGTCCCCGGGCCGGTACAGGATCGGCCGTACATCCGAGTGCGACCTCAGCATTCCGCACGCTACGGTGTCACGATCCCATGCCGAGTTGTACGTTTTGCCCGACGGCCGGCAATGTTTCGTGACGGATCTTGGCAGTCACAACGGCACGCTGGTTAACGGAGTCCGGCTGTCCGAGCGGACGGCGGCCAAGGCCGGCGATAGTATCGTATTCGGCCGGGCCGAACTCCGGCTTACTTCCGATCAGGAGGAAACGGTGCGGTCTTCACACCCTACCGGAACCGTGCTCTCCGACCTGGACCCGAAAAAATCCGTGTACCTGTCGATCAACGAGGCGCTCAAGCCTCTACCCTCCAAGGTGACCGACCTTCCGGGCCTCCTGCCCACGCTCTCGGAGATGGCCCGTTTGCTGTTGCCGCACGAGCCGCGAGAAGTAATGCTTCAGAAATCGCTGGAACTGGTATCGAGAGTCATTCCCGCCGAGCGGCTGGCCGTGCTGTTTACGTCCGAGGATGACCGGGAGATATATGCCGCCGCTACCCTGCTGCCCGGAGGGAAAGACCCGGGCACGTTTACGCTGTCAAGGACGATCGTGAACGACATCCTTACGGAGAAGAGCGCCGTAGTGATAAGCGACCCCCAGACTGACCCCCGCTACGCGCTGCAGCAGTCAATCGTCGCCTCCTCTGTCAGGTCGGCCATGGCCGCACCGCTGTTCGACGAGGGCAAGGTGCTGGGTATCCTTTACGCCGACACCACCAATCCGATGCATCGATACGACGACGACTACCTGCGGCTGCTGGCCACGTTCGGCAATATCATCGCCTCGCGCCTGCTTAGCCACACGCTGCTTCAGGAGCGGGAAGAAAAGCGGGTGATCGAGGCGGAGTTGCGGCGCGCCTCACAGATCCAGCAGCGTCTGCTGGTGTCGGGTTGTCCCCGGCTGCCGGGGTACTCGGTTTACGCTTTTCAGGAGCAGTGCCGGATGGTCGGGGGCGATCTGTACGAGATGGCCACGCTGCCGGACGGGCGGTTTCTGTTCCTTGTCGGTGACGTGAGCGGCAAGGGGATGGGGGCGGCCTTGCTGATGTCGAATATCCTTGCGTCCTTCAGGATTCTGTACGGCGAGGAGGATTTCGATTTGCACCAGGCCATGCTGCGGGTCTCCCGGCAACTGTACGTGTACAGTGACTCGGATGACTTTGCCACCATGTTCGCGGGCCTTCTGGACCCGGCCGCTAACAGGCTGACATACATCAACGCGGGCCATAACCCGCCCCTGATTGTGGGGCGAGACGGTCTCCGGCGGCAACTGGAAGCTTGTGGTATCATGATAGGGGCCTTTGATTTCGATGACTGGCAGCCGGCGGTCGTGGATGTATCCCCCGGCGACGTGCTGCTCGTGTACACAGACGGCGTGACTGAGGCCGAGCGCGGTGAAACGCAGTACGGCGAGGAACGGATGACCACCGTGCTGGTCAAGGCGGCCGAGAGTTCGCCGAAAGATATCGCCCGTATGCTGATCGAGGACATACGGGATTTCGCCCAAAACACGCCGCAATCTGATGATATTACGATGTTGCTGTTAAAGAGAGATACATGATGCTCAAACCGGGTCAGACTGTCGCTCATTTTGAGATTGTTCGGCAACTCGGTGCCGGCGGGATGGGGGAAGTCTACCTGGCCGAGGACAAGAAGCTTGCCCGCCAGGTAGCTCTCAAGACTGTGGCAGAGGGTGTCTTTGAGGACGCCGAGCGGCTTGAACGCTTCCATCGCGAAGCGAGGACGGCCGCCCGGATATCCCATCCCAACGTCATGGCGATTTACGATATCGGCAGCGTTCGTGATGTAACGACCGGCCGGGACGTGAATTACATCGTCATGGAGTACGTCAAAGGGCGACCGCTGGGAGAGTATCTGGACGTCAACAAGCCGGAGTTACCCAAGGTCGTGCGGCTGGCGGAGAAGATCGCCGCCGGGCTGGCGGCCGCCCACCAGATGAACATCGTCCACCGCGACATTAAGATGGACAACATCCTTGTCGACGAGGGCGGCAAACCGAAGATACTGGATTTCGGTCTGGCCAAGCCGGTCGAGCCTCTGCAAATGGAAGGTGCGGGCGAAAAAGAGCAGACTATCTCCCAGGAGTTGACAAAGGCGGGGAAGATTCTCGGCACCGTCAAGTACATGTCACCGGAGCAGGTCCAGGGTAAACCCGTTGACCACCGTTCGGACGTCTTCTCGTTCGGTATCCTTCTGTACAGCATGTGCACCGGTGAGTCTCCGTTTGCCGGCAGGACACAGGTATCCACGATGGCCAAGATTCTCGAGGTGCGTCATGAGTCGCCCCGGGCCGCCAACGAGGACTTCCCGGTGGAACTGGAGCGGATCATTGACAAGTGCCTGAGCAAGGATCCGGATGATCGGTACCAGGACACTCGTGATCTGGTGGTCGACCTGAGAAACCTTCGGCGGCAGTACGATTCCGGCGTGACCGGCGCCATCTCCGTGGTGACCGATCGAGAGCTGGCGCGTCAGAGGTCCGCCGGTACAAGGCCCTGGTGGGGGAGGGCAATCGTGTGGGCCCCGATTGTGATCGTGACGGTGGCGTTGCTGAGCATGCTGGTCTGGTTCTTCAGAGAGTCCGGGCCGGGTACGGCCGCCGCCGGTCAGAGCAGCCTGGCCATTCTCGGGTTTGAGAACAAGACGGGTGACGCCGAACTCGACTGGCTCGAAACGGGGCTGCCCGAAATTCTCCTGACGGATCTTTCGCGCAGCCCGAACCTGCGGATTATCGGCCGGCAGCGCATCCTGGAGAGCTTTCCCGCCGATAAACAGACTTCGTACACGTTCGAGGACTGTGTGCAGGCTGCCCGGTCGCTGGGAGCCGACGAGCTGCTTTCCGGTTCGTTCTTCAAACTGGGCGAGTTGATTCGAATCGACGCCCGGTTGGAGGATGTCGGCACCGGGAGGATAATCCTGGGGGAGAAGGTCATTGGGCCGGATCCGTTCGTTTTGGTGGACAGTCTGACAGCCAAGATATCCGCCCAGCTTAACCTCACCCGGGCCGATACGACCCGCCCGTTCGCGTTGTCGCCCGACGCATTCAAGCAGTACCATCTGGGCATGGAGCTCTTCAGGTCCGGCCTTTTTGATGAGGCTGTCGCCAAGTTCAACGAGGCGTTGGCTATCGACTCGACGTTTGCCCTGCCATACATGAGAATAGCGCAGGTTCACGTTTCGCAGGGACATCTGGCCGAAGCTGCCCGATACTTGCGGCTTGCCAAATCGTTCGAGCAGAAGTTGCCGCTCAGCGAGCGCAGCCTGTTGGACGTGTACGCCGACATGTGGCTGAACATCAACTACGACCACGCCTTTGCCAAGCTGAAGTCGATGCTTCGGGATTACCCGCAGGACGCCGAAGTCCGCACTCTGTACGCGGTGCTGGTGAACGCTTTTCAGCGAGACACGGTGACGGCTTTCGCGCACCTCGACACAGTGCTCATGACGTACCCGACCTCCAGGTCGGCTCTGGGTCGATATGCCGAGATGTACGAGGAATACGGTGACTATGGCAAGGCAATTGAGTACACGCAGAGACTCCTGGCCGTTATTCCCGACTCTCCCTTCCCGCAGTTGCGCCTGGTGGAGTTGTACAGTCGGCAGGGCCGACAAGAAGAGGCGGCGGCTATCTGCGAGGGCCTGCTAAGCAGGTTCCCGTCTGATCCCCGGCCCGTTCGTCTGTTAAGACGGCTGTCGATTCTCCGGCGTGATTTTGCAACCAGCCGAAGGTACGTCGAATTGCTCAGGCAACAGAATCCGGATGATCCCTATCTGCTGGCCGAGTACTACGGTCATCTGGCCAACCTGTCCGATTGGGGTGGCAGGTTCAGCCAGGCGATGAGCTATCGGCTCGCGGCCCTCGACCATTGCATAGCTACGGCGGATTCAATGCTTGTGTTCAGTGTGCTTAACGACATAGCCAATGCCTTCAGGCATTATGGCATGCCGGATTCCGCGCTCGGATACAGCGCCCGGGCCTTTGAATGGGCCGTACCCTATAACCAGTTCTCTTATGCTATTGACCTGGTGGTGGCGGACACGGCCAATGCCGCCAGGGCACGACCCATTAGCAGGAAGGCGCTTGACGACCTCCGGGCACGGGTGCCGAGGGATATCTGGTCCCAGGCCGAACAGGTCGACGTAATCTTCGAGGGTTTTGCGCGGGCGGATACCCCGGCCGTCATCGACGCCCTGCGCCTTCTCATCGAGGAGCAGGCACAGGAAGCCTCGGACAATGTACGAGAGCTCGGCGTCCTCCTTGTTAAGTCAGGCCGGTACGAAGAGGGCAGGCGGGTTCTTGAGCCGTTTCTCTCGGGAGAGTATGAATCATCGTCAGGATGGACCTACCCCTATAGTCTCTACCTGGTCGGGTTGGCCAGCGAAGAGTTGGGGGACACTGGCCGAGCGGTTGAGTGTTACCGGGAGATGCTGACCTATTGGGGCAATCCGGAAATAGAGCTGGAGGAGATCCGCGACGCCCGGGAGCGCCTGAACCGGCTTACCAGTTGACGGCGGGGAATCATCGCAGGAAAGCATCGGGTCGTCCGGCTGAAAAGCGGGACGACTTTCTTGTAACCGCCGACACGGCAAACCGTTGCGCGGCGTTCACCGGGCCCGACCGACAGAATCATTGACAAACTTGGAGAATGTTGTATAGTGTAGAGTCTGGCACATAACTCCGTCTTGAAGGTTGTCATAATGAAAAAGTTAATCCTCTTCACGTCGTTGTCTCTTCTGGCTGCTCTTTCTCAACCTGTGTTCTCCCAATCGCCCGTCTTCACCGGGTGTCCGCCTTTTGTCGAGGGCGGCTACTGCGACTCCCTGGTCTACCAGGTGGTCGCGATTGATCCCTCCGGCGACGATTACGGCAGAAACATACGCTACCATCTCGTCTCCGGGCCGGGGCAGGTAAACGAGAAAACCGGCTTGTGGGTTTTTCATCCCGATCCCGCGGAAGCCGACCCGTACCTCATCAATACCGTTGAGATAGCGGCATCGGCAGGTCAGGATACGACCAGCGGCGACGAGAACTGCACCTTCGGTGTTCGCATACGCAACGAATCTCCGCGCTTCGAGTCATTCTGCGGCGCTCATTTCACGGTGCTGCCGGATGACACCCTCAGGCTTCCCCTGAACGTGCACGATCCCGACGGCTGCGATCCGGTCGTTCTGAAGATATCTGAGGTTACGCCGGAGGTGCAGGGTACGCTGACTCTGGACGCCGCCACCGGTCTGCTCACGTTCGTGCCTGCGTCCGCCGACAGCGGCATGACGTTTACCGTGACGCTGGAAGCCACGGATGGCGTGAACGTGCGAAGCTGCCGCCTGTACTTTGACACCTACCCGCTCAGTCCCGTTCAGCTTCAGATTGAGACCAGTCTGGGTGCCTCGGTCGGGGACACAGTCCAGGTGGCTATTCTGATGAACGCCAGCCCGGTCGAGTTTGGCCTGATTGACCTGGTGGTCAGTTACAACCCGCGTCTGCTTGATTTCCTGGGGGCATCCGGCGGGCCGGCCTTTTTCTCCGAGACCGAAGGCTGTTCCTGGGAGTACTTCCGTTTTTCCGAGCAGATCGTGTCCGATCCGGGTTTTCCTGAGCGGCTCGTCCGGATTCGCGGTGTGGCCGAGAGTCGCGGCCACCCCCCGCACGCGCTGTGCTACCTGCCGGAGGTGCTGCCGGCCGAGTTTGCATCGCTCGAGTTTGCGGTAAGAGACGCCGCGACTCCGCACGTGGGAATAACGCCGATTCGCTTTTTCTGGGCCGACTGCCGGAGCAACCTGCTCTTTTCGCCGAACGGGCAAATCGCCTATTATTCCAGCGTTGTGTACGATCTGCTCGGTTACCCGATCACTCAGGATAGCGTGGTCGTCGGGTACGATGGTGCCGCCGATGTGTGCTATCTGTCGTATCCGGGGTATCGGGAGAGATACCGTCAGGTGGAGTTCTACAACGGCGGCATATCGCTAAAGGGTGGTGGTCCGCCGGCCCCGTACGTTGTGAGGATTGAGCACGAGGCCGGTCCTTACGGCCACGGGGTGATTCAGGGGATGCCCGTCACGCTCGATGTAACGCTCGAGAGTATCGACGCCGGCCACGGGCTCGGCGGTTTCAGCTTTCTGATAGCTTACAACTCCGTGGCCCTGACACTTCAGCGGGTTGACAGCGGTCAGATCTACGAAGATTGCGGTTGGGAGTATTTCTCGTACCGGCACGGCCCCTTTGACAATTGCGGCGATGGTTGCCCGAACGGTATGGTTCAGGTTGTCGGCGTTGCGGAAATCAACAATGGCTCGCATCACCCGGGGTGCGCTGATCCGACCCCATATGTCGACGGGCTGCCGGTAACGCTGGCCGAACTGGTCTTCATGGTGACCAACGACAGGAACTGGGAAAACGCGTTTATCCCCGTGCGGTTCTTCTGGACACAGTGCAGCGACAACCGGCTGAGCAGTGCCGACGGTTTGTGGTCGTTCGCATCCCGCAGGGTGTTTGACTGGGACGGGTACCTGCTCCCGCTCGACACCGCTTTCCCGACCTACGGGGGAGAGGTGCCCGGCTGCGGCTGGGTCGAGTACCCCGGACCATACTCGCTGATAGACTTTTACGGCGGGGGCGTCGACATCATTGGCTGCGATATGGACATCCTGGGTGACATCAACTGCAACGGGATTCAATACGAGATCGCCGATGCCGTTCTGTTCATGGAGTACTTCAAGAACGGCCTGGACGCCTTCGGTCTCTTCGCTGACTATTCGGTCGACGCCTCCGATATCAACCGTGACGGCACCCCTCTTTCGGTGGCCGACTTGGTGCAATTGCTGCGCATCATCATCGGTGACGTCGTGCCGGACCACATCGTCAAACCCTCACCGCATACGGCCTCGTTCAATCCGGACCCGATAACCAAAGTGGTCATTGTCGACACACGTGACACGCTGGCAGCTGTACACCTTGTATTCGAGGGTGAGGAGCACATCGTACCCGGCCCCGGAGTGAGAGGGTTTGACTTTATCAGCGTGTATGATGGTGAAGTAACGCGCGTGCTCATGTCTCCGCCGATCAGCGATCTGTATGCTTCACACTTCGACGGCGGCGTACTCGTCCGGTTTTCCGGTGACGGGGCTTTGATCAGCGCTGACGCTTCTACACAGGGCGGTCGCATGGTTCCGTGCGTTATCGGGGGCTACACGGCCGTCGATGAGGCAGGCTCTGACGGTCTGCCGGAGCAGTTCACGCTGTCGCCGAACTACCCGAATCCGTTCAACCCGGTGACTACGGTGAAGTTCGGCCTGCCGCACGCCTGCCGGGTGAAGCTCGAGATTTACAACATCGCCGGGCAGAGGGTAAGAACGCTCGTGGACGGCGACAGGTCCGCCGGTTATCACGCCGTCTCATGGCAGGGCACGAACGACGCGGGCAATCGGGTGGCCAGCGGGGTATATCTATACCGGATTACGGCCGGTGACTTCGTGCAGTCGCTTAAGATGTTGCTTCTGAAGTAGCCGGGTGTGACTGTCTCTTGAGCCGGTACTCGGCGACTGCGCTGTAGAGTGTTGGTACCACGAAGGTCGTGATGAGCACCACAGTCATCCCGCCGAACGACGGGATGGCCATCGGCACCATGATGTCGGCTCCCTTGCCGGTGGAGGTTATCACCGGCAGCAGGGCCAGGATAGTCGTGGCCGAGGTCATCAGGGCCGGGCGTATCCTGCGCTTGCCCGCCAGTACCGTAGCCTCGCGAATCTCCCTGACGCTGGATGGTTTCTGTGCGCGGAAGACCTGCCTGAGATAGGTCGCGATAATTACTCCGTCGTCGGTGGCAATCCCGAACAGGGCCAGGAATCCCACCCACACCGCCACGGACAGGTTGTATTGGCGTACCTGGAACAATTCCCGAAGGTCAATGCCGAAAATGGAGACGTCCAGAAACCAGTTCTGTCCATACAGCCAGAGCATGAGAAACCCGCCCGACCAGGCCACGAAGACGCCGGTAAAGACGAGCAGGCTGGTCGACACACTCCTGAACTGCATGTACAGGATCATGAAGATGATAACAAGGGCCAGTGGGAGCACGATGCTGAGTTTCTTTTGCGCCCGCACCTGGTTCTCGTAGCTGCCGGCGAAAGTGAAGCTTGCCCCTGAGGGCAAAATCAGTTCGCCGGTTCGGATCTTATCGTTCAGGTAGGCGCGCGCGGTTTCCACGACGTTGACTTCCGAGTGACCGGCTTTCTTATCAAAAATGACGTAGCCGGTCAGGAAGGCGTCCTCCGACTTGATGACCATGGGGCCGCGCACGAACTCTATCTTGGCCAGTTCGATCAGCGGAATCTGGGTACCGTTCGGTGCGGCCACGAAGACGCGGCCGAGGTCCTCGATGCTGGTACGCAGCTCTCGCGGATAGCGGACCCGCACGGGGTAACGCTGCCGCCCTTCGATGGTGGTGGTCAGCCGCTTGCCTCCGACGGCTACCTCGATGACGTCCTGGACCTGCCGGATCGACAACCCGTAGCGGGCGATGGCCTCGCGGTCAATCCTGATTTCGAGATACGGCTTGCCGACAATACGGTCGGCTAGGACGGTCGCCGGTTCGACCGACGGCACCTGCTTGAGCAGCCGTTCGATCTGCAGGCTGACCTCTTCGATTGTCCGGAGATCCGGGCCCTTGACCTTCACGCCCATCGGCGCCCGCATGCCGGACTGAAGCATGACGATTCGGGCCGCAATCGGCTGTAGTTTCGGTGCCGACGTCGTGCCGGTGATTTTGCCCGCCTTGACCAGTTCCTTCCAGATGTCATCCGGCGAGTGAATGTGATCCCGCCACTGCCGGTACGGCTTGCCGTCCTCGTCAGGAATCAGCTCACCCAGCGAATCGCGCACGAACTGTCCGGCCTTGTCATCGTACCGGAACTTGAGTATCCGACCGTCGCCGTCGCTTCGATACTCCTGCCGGTAGTTGATCACGGTTTCGATCATCGAGATGGGAGCCGGGTCCAGGGGACTGTCGATCCGTCCCAGTTTGCCGACTACCGATTCAACCTCGGGGACGGCCGAGAATGCCTTGTCCTGCAATTGAAGAACATCGAGCGCTTCACCGATGGAGGCGTGAGGCATGGTCGTCGGCATGTAAAGGAATGAGCCTTCGTCGAGATCAGGCATGAATTCCCTGCCCAGTCCGGGCAGGGCATGGCTCACGCGGCTGTAAATCGCCGTGGACCGGACGAAGTCCGGCATGAAACCGAATATCCGGTCGAACCCGAGCCAGATGGAGGCACCGAAGAGCACGAGCGACATCGGCAAGAGCAGGAACTGCCATTTGTGGCTCAGGCACCAGCGAAGGATCGGTTCGTAGGCCTTCTGCAGGAGATGAAAGAGGTACAGGATACCTCCGAGCAGCACGGCGACAAACAGGAAGTTGAGCACGAGTCCGTTCTGCACGCCGAGCGGCCGCCAGTGCGACGCCAGCAGAAGCCCAACGACGGTGACTATGAAATAGTTGGCAAGTCCGGGGATGCGCCTGCTCACGGAATTGGGCAACCGCTTCCGTACAAGGACAAATGCGGCGCCCAGGATCAGCAGTGCCCCGGTCCACCAGAAGGACCATACCAGCATGGTAAGTCCGGCCAGTGTCAGCCCCAGGGGAAGCAGCCGCGAGGCCTTCCGACCTTTCGCGCCGCGTCTGAACAGCAGGTGAGCCAGCGGCGGGATGATCGTGAGGCCGATGATCACCGAGGCGATAAGGGCGAACGTTTTGGTATAGGCGAGCGGCGTGAAAAGCTTGCCCTCAGGTCCCGTCATTGTGAATACCGGCAGGAACGAGACGACGGTGGTGGCAATTGCCGTCAGAACGGCACCGCCCACCTCGGAGGACGCCTGCAGGATGACGTCTCTCCGGTTCTCGGTGGGAGCGGCCCCGTCAAGGCGGCGCAGGATGTTTTCCGAGACGACTATGCCGACATCGACGATGGTACCGATGGCGATGGCGATTCCGGAGAGGGCCACGATGTTGGCGTCGACGCCGAACAGCTTCATGGCGATGAACACCGTAAGTACGGTCAGCGGCAACAACCCGGAGACGAGCAGGGACGACCTGAGGTGCATCAGCATGAAGACAACGACTATAATGGTCACCAGAATCTCATCCACGAGCGCCGTGTTGAGCGTGTGGAGGGTCTCGTGAATCAGGCCGGTGCGGTCATAAAACGGAACGATTGTCAATTTCGAGACGGTCCCGTCGGGCAGCTCCTTCTGCGGCAGGCCGGGGGATATCTCCTGGATTTTTTCTTTGACGTTCTTGATAGCGGCCAGGGGATTCTCCCCGTGGCGGACCACGACCACGCCACCGACGGCCTCGGCGCCGCCCTTGTCGAGCACGCCGCGACGGGCAGCCGGGCCGAGGCTTACGTGGGCCACGTCCCTGACCAGCAGCGGAACGTTGTTGCGGACCCGCACCACGGTGTTCTCGATGTCCGCCACACTCTTGATCGACCCCAGGCCCCGGATGACGTATTCGACCCTGTTCATCTCCATCGATCGGGCGCCGACGTCGACGTTCGAGTTTTTGACGGCCTGGAACACCTCGGACAGAGTGATCCCGTAGGTCTTGAGGACGTCGGGGTTGACGTCGATCTGATACTCCTGCACGTGTCCGCCTATGGAGGCGACTTCGGCTACGCCGCCCGCGGATTGCAGCGCATACCTGACGGTCCAGTCCTGGATCGAGCGCAGTTCGTGCAGGTCCCAGCCGCCGGCCGGGCTGCCGTGCTCGTCGCGCCCTTCGAGGGTGTACCAGAAAACCTGCCCCAGGGCCGTGGCGTCCGGCCCGAGCGCCGGTTGCACCTCGTCGGGAAGCGTTCCCGGCGGAAGCGCACTCAGCTTTTCGAGGATACGGGAACGGGACCAGTAGAACTCAACATCGTCCCTGAAAATTACGTAGATGGACGAGAACCCGAAGAAGGAGTGGCTTCGCACCGTCCTGACGCCGGGTATACCCATGAGCGACACGGTCAGGGGATAGGTGATCTGGTCTTCAACGTCCTGCGGCGACCGCCCGGGCCATTCCGTAAAGACGATCTGCTGGTTTTCGCCGATATCCGGAATGGCGTCCACCGGAACCGGGTATCTGGCAATCCCGCCCAGGTTCCAGTCGAACGGGGCGACCAGCATGCCCCAGCCGATCAGGATAACCAGGCCGAACAGGACGATCAGCTTGTTGTCAAGGCAGTATCGTATCAACCGTCCGGTCAGGGTGCGATTGCCGTCCGCATTTGAGTCCGTGTCCCGCAGCATGTGCTATTCCCCTTGAGACTTCACCGGCGGCAGCTCTTTCTTGATGGTGCCGCAACGAAGCATGGCCGCGCCGAAATACGAGTTATTGACGGTATTGGACGTCTGCAGCCAATGCGCCCCCGTGTTGTCGAACGCCATCGGGCAGTATGTCAGGTAGTAGGGGCGGTCGTCGGCATGGCCAAACGCCTCTTGAAGATCTATCATCGCGCTGGACAGTTGCTCGAACCTCGCGCGCGCAGCCGCCAGGTCGCGGGATTCTCCCTCCGTTGCCGCTGTCTGCCGTATCCGGGCGGCAAGAGCCTTCCAAGTTACGTGCGCGCTTTTCTCGAACCCTGCCGTGTTCACCGTGTCTGCCGCTTCTGCCAGCGCGGTCATGGCGTCGAGGGTCGCGCTCAGGTCGTCGGCCGCCAGTGCTTCCTGGACCGCAAAGTAAGCGTTGTAAACCGGCGTGAGCGCATGGATGTCGCCATGATGGCCGCGCGGCGTGGCTCCGGCCGGGTTCATCATGCTTACGCGGCCCTGAAGCTGCAGTTCGCTGTCTATCTTGAAGGACCCGTTGGTCACCACGGACTCGCCCTCGGCCAGTCCGGACTTGACGACAAAGTAATCACCCGCTCTCGGACCGAGTTCGACCTCACGGCCTTCAAAGATGAAGCCGTCTGCGTCCGAGACCTGCACGTAAACGACTGCCCGGGTGCCCGTAAGCAGCGGGGCGGTAACGGGGATGAGCAACGGTGGTTCCGTATCGTTCTCCGGCGGAACAAAGCCGAGCGATTCGGCCGGAACCAGCGGCATGCCGCAAATGTCACACGTGCCCGGGCCGTCCTTGACGATCTCAGGGTGCATCGGGCTGATCCATTTGCCGTGAAGGTCGTCGGCAAGGACGTTGCCGTATTCATCGAGCCGCGGCCGGATGGTGCCGCTGACGAACATGTTCGGCTTGAGCTTGAAGGCGCTGTTGTCGACCACTACGCGCACCTTTACGGTCCGCGTGTCGCTGTCAACGAGCGGGTCTATGAAGGTCACCGTGCCGCTGAAACGTTCGCCCGGCAGCGAAAGCACGGTAAACTCCACCGTCTGTCCGTACCGGACCCAGGTGAGATCGGACTCGTGCACGTCAAGCACAACCCACACCTTCGACAGGTCGGCGATCGTGTAGATCCTCGCGCCCGTTTGCACGTACTGGCCCTCACGAGCGTCCTTCCGGACCACCACCCCGCCTGCCGGCGCATGGATTGTGACGTGATCGGAGGCGGTTTGCGACTGTTCGATCCGGGATATCTGGTCACCGGTCAGTCCCAAAAGCCTGAGTTTCTCCCGCGCGGCTTCCAGGGTGGCCGCGGCGGTCGTGCGGAGGGCGCTATTGGCGCTGTTCTGCAGTTGGCCCGTGGCACGATGCACCTGGATCAATTCCTGCTGAGCCGCGAGAAGATCGGGAGAATAGATCTCGGCCAGATGATCACCCTTTCGAACGGTGATACCGGTGCGATCCGCATAGAGACGATCCAGGCGGCCCGGGACCCAGGCGGTTATATGCGCGAGTCTCCCTTCGTCGTAGGTGACGTTGCCCGAAACCCGGACGCTATGTCGGGCTATGCCTCGGCGCACCGGTGTGGTGGCAATGGCGGCCAGTTCCCTGGCGGCAGCCGTCATCTTGAGCTGCCGATTTCCAGTCTCCTCGACACCGCTGCTTTCAACCGGGATCAGATCCATGAAACAGATCGGGCACTTGCCCGGCTCGGGCAGTTTTATCTGCGGGTGCATGGAGCACGTCCACACGGATGACTCGTCAACGCTCCCGTGATCGTGGCCGGCCGGCGGCCCCGGCTCGGGACCGGGGCCGCTGAGTATGTAACCGGCCAGGAAGGCCAGGGTGATTACGGCCGCCAGGGCGACCAGGCCGCGTCCTCTGCGGACCGCCAGGCCGCGCCGTGACCTGCCCTCAGAATGTGATTTCACCGCCATTGTTTACCTCTTTCCTCCGGCGCGGTCAGTCGCTGGTCCCTGTGCGGTGTTTGCCGTGACCTTCGTTCTTGTTATCCGCCGGTCTGTCCATCGAGCCCAGGTACTGTCCCGGGTCCTTCTGGAACTTGTCGACGCACTGCTCCGAACAGAAGTACAGGTGACGGCCCTCGTGGTGAGCCTGCACCTTTTTGTTCTGAAGGATCTCTCCCGTCACCGGGCAGGTTGCCTGGATATTCTCAAACATGATGCCTTCGGCGGCGGCTTTCTTGAAGTACTTGTCCGGGTCGGCTTTCAACGCCTTGGAGCATCCCGGGCAGCAATGGTATACACGCTGGCCCTGGATGTCGGTGAAAACGGTCGAGTCGATCGCGCCCCCCATAACCGGACAGCGGCTCTGGTTTTTCAACGTTGTTTCGGTCGTGTCGGCCTGGGCGTTGATGCCGACGGCCGTGAACAGCGTCACGGCAATGATGGTGGCAAGTGTCATAGTCTTTCGCATAACGGTTTCCTTTCGTCGTACTGTTGTTATTCTTTGTTTTTTTCTTGGGCTGAGTGAAGGTCCTGGCCGGTCAGCATCTCAAGTTCGGCCAGGCGGCGTGCGTGCTCGACGGCCGCCTGCTGAGTCTGAAGCCGCAGTTCGAGCAGGACTCGCTGAGCATCAATGACCTGCAGGAAGGACGCCGTGCCGGCCCGGTAAGCCGCGAACGCAACGTTCATCGACTCCTCGGCCTTGGCAACGAGCCCGTCACGGTACAGGCTCAGACGCCGGCCGGCGTCTTCGTAAAAGAACCTGACCAGTTCGACGCGGGCGTCAAGCTCGTCACGCCTGCTTTCCCTGAGTTGCTCAGCCTCGTGCAGGCGGGCAACGGCCTCACTTTTCGCGGCTTTGTTCTTTCCGAACCAGATGGGCAGGCTGATACCGACCGACACCGTCCAGGCATCCTTGCCGCTGCCGGCCATCGTTGGGTCGGAAGCCTCCCCGGTCTCGATGTAATCCGCGCCAATGGTGAACCGCGGCAGGGAAGATCTGCCGGCCAGGCTGACGGCCGCCCTTTGGCTGTTTATGACATGGTCAATCGCCTTCAGGTCGGGATTATGCGCCCGGGCCATTTCAACAAGCGCTTGGGCTGTCAGGTCGGGGGTGCGAGCCGGGATGGAGTCCGGCACCGGGGGCGACACGCTGTCGGGAAGGTTGACCGCCGCTTTCAGCCGTGCCGCGGCCGGTACGAGTTGCTGTTCCAGGCCGCGCAGGCGGTCTTCCAGCGTGCCAAGCTCCACCTGGACTTTGACCAGGTCGGCATGCGGCTGCACTGCGCTGGAATATCTCGTCCGTGCTACCTCTTCCCAGAAGCTCAATAGCTCCATGTTCCTGCGCGCAATCTCGATCTGCGCACCGAGATAGTAGTAGTCGTAGTATGCGCTCCTGACCCGGTAGAACAGACTCAACTTCTCGGCCTGGTAGCGCTGGTAGGCCGCATTGGCAGCCTCGCTTGCCATGTCGCCCTTTTTCCCGAGAGTGCCGAACCACGGGAAGGACTGATGCACCGAGAACCTGTGCCTCTGCGGACCCACTCTCGTCTCGACATTTTCCACGAAATAGGCATATGTGAACGTGGGTTCCGGAAGCGCCTTGGCTATCGAAACCTTTGCCAGCTCGGCCTTCCAGCCATGAAAAGCAGCCTTCAGCGCAGGGCTGAACAGGGCGGCGTGGGCTAGGTAGTCGTCAAGAGCCGGTTTCTCAGCCGGGAAGTCATACTCGGACTCCGCTCGCGCAAGCTCGTGGTCGATCTGTCCTGCGTCACGGTCCCCCGGCTGCTGCCCGTACGCGGTGGACACAGCATGGAGGCCGGCGAGTGCGCCTGCGATCAGGAATGTCTTTATCAGTTTCACAGTATTTTGGTCACCTCTGCCCGTGCTGTTTGCTGCCGGGCCGCAGATGTTCTTCCGTTTGTAAGTCAAACCGCGTGCCAAACTCCGAATTCCGCGATAAGCCTCTGTTTGCGAATGGGTTATGGTTTTTCGGAACTTTGCCGCCCCGACCTTGTTGGAGAATATTGTCAGGTATGCGGGATTTCGATGAAGAATATTATTGAAAAATCAAGATTTGAGAGCCTATATAATGATGGACAGAGAAGGACGCTGAAGTGATGAGAGCCCTGTATGTAAAGCTGTCGGTAGTGGCAGCGAGCGTGGCCCTTACGCTGGCCATCCACTACGGCTGGATTCTCGAACACGTGTTCGGGCACTCCGGCTGGGTTCATGCGCTGCACGGCCGGTTCTGCTACATACCCATTGTGGTCGCCGCATCCTGGTTCGGGTTGCGCGGCGGAGTGATTACGGCAGCCGCTATCTCGCTGCTTGTCGTTCCCTATCTGGTCAGCGGGTCGTACCACGGTGAATTGTCGGGAGAACTCGTTGAGATAGTGTTCTATTTCGCTATTGCGGTGTTGGCCGGCGGCCTGGTCGACAGAGAGTTTGCGCTTCGTCGAAGGCAGCAGGAAACGCAACGTCAACTGGAGCGTTCTCACCAGCTATCGATCATCGGCCGGATGGCAGCCGGGGTAGCGCACGAGATAAAGAACCCCCTGGCTTCGATAAAAGGCGCCGTGGAGATACTTACGGGTGAATCCGCCTCGCGGCAGGACAAGGAGGAGTTCGGTCGTATTATAGGCAGCGAAGTCAGGCGAATCGACGGCACCATCAGCGAGTTCCTGGCCTTCGGACGACCGAAACAGGCCAGGCTCGAACGGACTGACCTCACGGAGACACTGAAAACCACTATCAGGCAGTTTGAGAACCAAGCCGCGAGCGCAGGGGTGAGACTCAGAAGCGACGTCGCCGACGGCATTGTCGTCACCGCGGACAGGGAGAAGATACACCAGGTCGTCCTGAACCTGCTGCTAAACGCCCTCGAGGCGTCCGGGCAGGGCAGTAATATAGAAATCGGGCTTGTCCGGGAGGGCGCAAAGAGCGCGCGGTTGTCAGTGACGGATTTCGGTCGCGGGATTTCCGAGGAAGATCAAGGCCGGATTTTCGAGCCTTTCTACACGACGAAATCGAGCGGAAGCGGGCTTGGCCTGGCCGTGGCACGCTCCATTGTGGAAAGCCACAACGGAAGTATCAGCGTAACCAGCGAACCGTCCAGCGGGACGGAATTTGTCGTCAGGTTGCCCCTGCTTCGGGAGTAAATAATGTCAGTACGGATATTGCTTGCCGATGATGATGCCGCCCTGAGGCGGGTTCTGCAGTTCAAGCTCGAAGAGCACGGGTTCCAGGTCACCTCGGTGCCCGACGGTGAGCGGGCGTTGGAAGCGCTTGGCCGGAAACCGTACGTACTGCTGCTGTCGGACATGCGCATGCCCGGGCTGAGCGGCATCGAGTTGCTTGAAAAAGCGCGGGCACTTCAACCACAACTGGAGGTCATTCTCATGACCGCGTACGCCGAGGTGTCTCAAGCCGTCAAGGCTGTGAAACTGGGAGCGTTTGATTACCTGACGAAACCATTCGATGACGACCAGTTACTGGTGGCTATTGACAAGGCCGTCAGGTTCCGGCAACTCGAGGATGAAAACCGGTCCCTTAAAGAACAACTCTCCGGGCGAAAGTCCGTGCCGGTGGTGGTCGGGGTGTCGAAGTCATTCAAGGACCTTCAGGCGCTCGTGGACAAGATTGCCTCGGCCGACGCCACGGTTCTTATAAGCGGACCGTCCGGTTCCGGCAAGGAAGTGATCGCACGGATGATTCACCGGAAGAGCCCTCGCTCCGACGGACCGTTTGTGGCCGTGAATTGTGCCGCCATCCCCAGGGACCTGATTGAATCGGAACTGTTCGGGCACGTGAAGGGGGCATTTACGGGGGCGATCAAGGACAAGAAGGGGAAATTCGAGCTTGCCGACGGCGGCACGCTGTTGCTTGACGAAGTCAGCGAACTGAACATCGAACTGCAGGCCAAGCTGCTTCGGGCCGTCCAGGAGCGGATTATTGAACCGGTCGGGGCCGAGAAACGCATAGAGATAGACGTCCGCCTGCTCGCCGCGACAAACGTCAACCTGAAGGAGCGGGTGAAGTCCGGGCGGTTCCGGGAGGACCTGTTCTATCGGCTCAACGTTATCCCGGTCATGGTGCCGAGCCTGCGAGAACGGCCGGAGGATATTCCGCTTCTCGTGCAAACCTTTGTCAGCCGCTTCAGCCCGGAGGCGCGGATTGAGGTTGACGACGATCTGATCGACATGCTGGCGACCTGTGAGTGGCCGGGCAACATCCGCGAACTGGAAAACCTGATCGAACGGATGTTGGTCTTGCGCCACTCTGACAGGTTGGGGGTGGGCGATTTGCCGCCTGAGTACCGGGCTGAACCCTCGCAGGATGACGACACAAACGCCGGTGTGCCGGAGCGAGACCTCTCCTTTGCCGAGGCCGAGAAACGGTTGATCCTGAGGGCCCTGGAGAAAGCCGGCTGGAACAAGACACGCGCCGCCGAGATGTTGAAGGTGCCGCGCCATATCCTCGTGTATCGTATGAAAAAATACAGCCTGGTTCCGCCTCGATGACGACTGAATTCAGGTGTTCCGGATCTCACTTGCCGGAAGCAGGTTCGGCGAAGCGGCGCCGAGGCCGGCCGCCGTTGCACTATCTGACAGTCGGTGTCCCGTGACTTCCCGAGTTCGCGCTATCGTAATACTGCTTGCGGGAGCAACGCTGATCAGCTCTTCCCCGGTATTCGTGAAGCTGGCGATGGGGGGGGCGCTCGGGCCCACGGCCGTCGGCTTCTGGCGAACTCTGGTCGGCGGGCTGATCCTGTTCGCTATCGGACTGGCTCGGCACGGGCGGCTGGGGCTTTCGCGGCAGGCACTGCCGTTTGCCGTGCTGGCCGGGTTGTTCTTCTGCGCCGACCTGTACTTCTGGCATCGTTCCATCCAGAATGCCGGGGCTGGTATGGCGACCATGCTGGCCAACACTCAGGTCTTCGCCACCGCGCTTATCAGTTTCTTCGTGTTCCGGGAACGACCGAGTCTCATGTTTTATGGCGCTGCTGCCGTGGCGTTTGTAGGGGTTGTCCTGCTGGTGGGGGTCGGGAGCGAGCGAGTGGTGTTCACGGCGAGCTACGTGCGGGGCGTGGTGTACGGTTTGCTGACAGCGATAGCGTATGCCAACTATATCGTGAGCCTGAAGAAAGGTCAGGCTGGCCGGCCAGGCGACCATGCGGTCATCTTCGTGGCCTGGACATCATTGTTTTGCGCGCTTTTTCTCGGTCTGGTGGCGGCGACGGAGAGCGACGGCTTCTGGCCGTCGAATGCCTCGGAGATTGGGGCGCTTCTCGGCCTGGCCGTGATTGTTCAGGCGCTCGGTTGGTGGACCATAGCCAGCGGCCTGCCCCGCGTGCCGACCGCCCAGGCCGGCCTGATCCTGCTGCTTCAACCGACCCTGGCGATGGTCTGGGGGGCGCTCTTTTTTGCTGAGTACCTGACGGGCGTTCAGGTTCTGGGTGCCGTTATCGCCCTTGCCGGCATGTACATGGGCAGCATACGGGAACAAGTGAGACGCTAAAGAGGCAATAAGCAAGAAGGGCGGCTGCCGTCAGCTACCGCCCTTTTCTGCCGAAGTATAATCTTCAATCAATCAGCACTTTTTCAAGGCGCTCGCAGAGATAGGCGATCTCTTCATCAGTGATAATCAGCGGCGGGGAGATACGAATGGTGTGCCCGTGGCTGTCGTTGGCGAGCACGCCGAGTTCGAGCAACTTGCGGCAAAAGACCATGGCATCGCCGCTCTTGACCTCGATACCTATGAACAACCCGCGGCCGCGAACCTCTTTGACGTGCTTAGAGCGGGCCGCAATGGCGTCGATTTTCTCCTTGAGTACGGCCCCGACGCGAGCCGCCCGGGCGGGCAGATCTTCGTCGACGATGACGTCGAGCGCCGCCAGCCCCGCTGCACAGGCGAGCGGGTAGCCGCCGTAAGTGGAACCGTCGCGCCCCGGCTGAAAGACCAGGTCCATGAGCTTGGTATTGGTCACGAAAACCGACACCGGTACGAGGCCGCCGGAGATCGCCTTGCCCAGAATCAGGCCGTCCGGCGCGACATCCTCGTGCTCAAAGCAAAACATTCGTCCGGTGCGGCCGAGGCCGACCTGGATTTCGTCGAAAAGCAACACGAGGTCATGCTCGTCGGCCAGTTTGCGCAAGCCCCTGAGAAATCCGTCGGGCGGGATATACATGCCGCCTTCACCCTGCATGGGTTCCACGAGGATGCCGCACGTGTTCGGCGTGATAGCCTTCTCGACGGCCTTGATGTCCCCGTATTCCACCGCGACAAAACCCGGTGTCAGCGGGCCGAAACCTTCCTTGTACTTGGGCGTGGTGGAAAATGACACGGCCGTGATCATGCGGCCATGGAAGTTGTTGTTAAAGACGATGACTTCCTGGCTGCCGTCCGCAATCCCCTTCGATTTGTAACCGTAAAACCGTGCGGCCTTGACCGCGGTCTCGACGGACTCCACGCCCCCGTTCTTCGGCAGCACCTTGTTGCCGTTCTTTCCGAATCGCGGACCGAGCTGGGGCACGAGGGTGGCCACCTTCTCTGAGAATTCTCCAAGCCTGTCGGTGTAGACGACATTGGAGACGACCGAGGCATATCCGCCCTTGAGCGCGTCTATGAGCGCCTGTACGATCTTCGGATGGTGATGGCCTTGATTGGCGGCCGAATACGCGGCCAGGCAATCCAGGTACCGCTTGCCGTTCAGATCGGTCAGCCAGCAGCCGTTCATGCTGTGCACGACCACGTTCAGCCGGCTGTAGTGGTCGGCGCCGTAAGTGTGCACGAATTCGATAATCTCTTTGTCTGTAAGCGGCGGCTTGCCGACATTTGGCTTTTTCATCGTATGGGCTTTCGTCATATCACTATCCCCATTCTGCACCGGCAAACCCGGTGGCATCATTTATACATACCACTCATAGGTACGCACTTTCGAACCAGGATTCAAGCGTTCACGTTCATACTCATCGGTCCCGCCCGTGGCCGGCGCCCGGAGTATGATTACCGCAAGCCCCTAAGCTCTGATCCCCTGCATCCGTGCGGCCATCCGTGCATCGATCCCAAGCACTATCGGCGCCTTTGCGGACGTGGCCAGCACCTGATCGGTATAGAGTACGAAGTGCGCCTTACCGTCCTCGGTGGCAAACCGGCCGTTGAGACCGGCCTTGGCCTGAGAGGCAAGAAAGGCCAGTTCGCTGGTCAGTTCGTCGACATTCTTCGGGCCCACAGCGCCTCCGAGACCCTCCATCAACCGGGAGATGATCGCGACGTTGGTCATGCCGCTGACCGGATCGCCGATGGGGATGGTTTTCTGCTGGAGACCGGCCCAGTTGTTGAAATGGCCGTGGTTTTCCAGGTACCCCGACAGGGGCAGAAAGACGTCCGCCATCTGCACTGTCTCGGTGTCGAACATGTCCGCTACCACCAGGAATTCCAGGTTGTCGATGAACGGGTTGTACTGCTCATCGGCCGCCGGGTTCTCACCGAGGATGATGGCGCCGCGAATCTGGTCCTGGCTCATCTTGCGACTGACGTTGGTCCCCGACTTTTCCAGGAGCGCGGCCAGGTCAACCTGCCAGAGCGAGGCGACCTCGCCAAGGTGGCCGGTGTTCTTCAGCGTGGCGCCGCCCGGCAGCAGCCGGTTGTCGAATCCGGCCAGCCTCAGGCCGTTTTGATTGCACTGGCTGCCGGTCAGGGCCAGCCCGGAGCCGTCCGTCCCTATCTTGCCCAGGGCCAAAAGGAGCGTCACCAGCGCCTTCAGGTCGTCTGCGGCGCGGTCGATGCGGCTGTCGATGTTGTAGACGGCAACGGTTTTTCTGGCCGGGTCGGAAACCAGGGCGGCGATTTTCCTGATCGTATCGGGAGCAACGCCGGTGATCGAACCGATCTCCTCGAGGTTCCGGCCCGCCAGGTTTTTCCTGACCTGCTCGAAGTTCGTCGTGCGCTGAGCAACGAAAGCCTCGTTTACGCCGCCGCTGCGAATGACTTCGCCGATTACGCCGTTTAGAAGCGTGGTGGCAGTGCCGCGACGGGGATCGGCCCAGAGGGCAGCATGCCGAACAAGGTCGATCTCCGCTGAGTTGATGACTATAGCCTCGGCGCCATGACGAACGCGCCGTTTGAGCTGCCAGCCGAGAACCGGGTTGTCGATGGCGGGGTCACCCCCGACGAACAGGTACAGGTCGGCGTTGGCGATCTCCTCGGCGCCGACCGAGGGCGCCGTGCTTCCGAGCACCTCGTCAAGGGCATGGTAATCGGCCTCGTTAACCATCTGATGAAACGACACGATGTTATTCGTGCCAATGACGGCGCGGCCGAGACGCCCGGTCAGGTACAGTTCCTCGTTGGTCAGCTTGGGAGAGGCGGCCACCATGATGTGATCGGGCGAGTGTTCGGCGGCAATGTGTCCCAGGCCTTGCGAAACCGCCGCAAACGCCTCGTCCCAGGATGCCTCAACGAGCTTTCCGCCTTTCCTGATTTTCGGCGTCTTGAGGCGGCTGCCGTCGAGGTAGTGCTGATACCCGAAACGCCCGCGCACGCACAGCTCACCGCGGTTGGGTCCCCGGTCCGGCGGCGCGCCGGTGACAAAAAAGAGGTCCGGTGTCTTGACGTTCAGGGTGATGTTACAGCCGACGGCGCAATAGTTGCACACGCTGAACATCGGTTCCATCTTCCAGGGCCCGGAGCGGCGGAAGGGCATCTTCTCGACGAGGGCGCCGGTGGGGCAGACGTCGATACAGTTACCGCAGGAGACGCAGTTGGTCTCGTGCAGCGCCTTTTCCAGGGCGGGTTTGACAATCGTCTTGAAGCCGCGGTGGATGAAACCCAGCGCTGAGACGTTGAGGATTTCGGCGCACGTAGAAACGCAGCGTCCGCACCGAATGCATTTGTTGGAATCGATCTTTATGAACGGATGCCTGGTGTCCACCTTATAGCGGCTGAAGCCGCCCACGAAACGCTTCTGGTCGACGCCGTACTCGGTGCAGTAATCCTGGAGGGCGCAGGAAAGGCCGACGTCACAGCCGCACTCGGCGCAACGCAGGGACTCGGACACCGCCATCTCCCCATCGAACCCCAGTTCAACTTCTTCAAACGTGTGGATTCGTTCGGCGGCCGGAAGCTCCGGCATGCCGTGTCGTTCGGCCGGCTCCAGGGCGGGGAGATCTTCGACCGTCAGCTTGTGGAAGTTATCCCGCGTGCTCTCGAAGCGCGACACCGGCGGCTCGGCAATGCCGGTTTTGATGTACTTTTCGATGGCGCGTGCGGCGGCGCGCCCGGCGGCGATAGCGTCGATAGCATCAGCCGGACCGGTCACCACGTCGCCTCCGGAAAAAACGCCCGGGTGGTCGGTCTGGAAGGTGCCTTTCTTGGCCTCGATGGTCTTCCAGCGAGTGACCTGGACGGCCTGGTCGCTTTCAACGCCGCTGAGGTCCGGCTCCTGGCCGATCGCGGAGATGACCCAGTCGCACTCGAGCGTATACTCCGAACCTTCGATCTTGACCGGGCGACGCCTGCCGCTCTCGTCCGGCTCACCCAGCTCCATGCGGAGACATTCCATCGATTCGAGGCGGTCACCCGAGACGTTGACCCTTACCGGGGCGGCCAGGAAATTCATATTGACGCCTTCCTCTTCAGCGGCCTCGATCTCCACCTCGTTAGCGGGCATCTCTTTTCGGGTCCGTCGGTAGAGCAGGATGACCTCGTCGGCGCCAAGCCGCAGAGACGTCCGCGCGGCATCGATGGCGGTATTGCCGCCGCCGACCACCACCACGCGACCGCCTATCTTCGGGTTGGTTTTCATCTGCGCCTGGCGTAGGAACTCCACACCCGAGAGAATACCGTCGACCTCCTCATTCTCAACGCGCATCGGCTTGCCGACCTGCGCCCCCAGTCCCACGAAGACCGCCTTGTAGCCCTGCTTGAACAGGTCATCCATGCTGAAGTCTTTACCGAGGGTCTTGTTAAGCTGTACTTCCACGCCAAGGTCGGTGATCCACTTTATCTCTTTGTCGAGAACCTTCTTCGGCAGGCGGTACTCAGGAATGCCGTACTTGAGCATACCGCCCAGTTCCGGCAGGGCTTCAAAGACCGTGGGCCGGTAACCGTCAATTACCAGGTAATACGCGGCGGTCAGCCCGGCCGGGCCGCCGCCGATTATGGCCACTTTCTCGCCGTTGTCAGGTTTCGTTGGCGGCTGCCACATGTGGCCGATCATATCCTGGTCGGCGGCGTAGCGCTTGAGGAAATCAATCCCCACCGGCGCGTCGAGCAGCGAGCGGCGGCAGTTGACCTCGCACTTGCGCGTGCATACCCGGCCACAGACCGACGGCAGCGGGTTCTTTTCCTTGATGAGCGCAATAGCTTCCCGGAATTTACCAAGATTGACCAGGGACATGTAGCCCTGTATGTCGACGTCCGCCGGGCAGTTGAGCCGGCAGGGACCGAAACAGTCCGCGTAGTGATCAGAAAGAAGCAATTCCAGACAGGTCTTACGCGCCCGCAGAACCTTTTCGGATCGCGTCTGGATTTTCATGCCCTCGGTGACCCTGGTCGAACAGGAGGGGAACAACCTCGTCTGGCCCTCCATCTCGACCACGCAGAGGAAGCAGGATCCGAACGGGGGCAGCTTGTCGTCATAGCAGAGGGTCGGGATACTGTCAATGTTCTGCTCCCGGCAGACCTGGAGAATGGTCCGGTCGGGTGACGCCGTAATCTCTTTCCCGTTTATCGTAAGCTTGACCATGGCTGTCCTCATTCCTTCGTCACCGCGTCAAAGCGGCAGACAGTGAAGCATTTTCCACACTTAATGCACTTGTCCTGATCGACGACGTGTTTCTGTTTCTTCTCTCCCGTGATGGCCTCGGTAGGGCAGGCTCGTGCGCAGACCACGCATCCGGTGCAGTTATCGTTGATCGTGTACGTCAGGAGAGCCGCGCAGACGTGAGCCGGGCAGCGCTTCTCCTCGATGTGCGTCACGTACTCATCGCGGAAGTACCGGAGCGTCGTCAGCACCGGGTTCGGCGCCGTCTGGCCGAGGCCGCACAGGGAGGCCGCCTTGATCTGTTCGCTGAGCTCGTCGAGGTTTTCGAGGTCCTCCATAGTGCCCTCGCCCATGGTGATGCGCTCGAGGATCTCCAGCATCCGTTTGGTCCCGATGCGGCAGAACGTGCACTTGCCGCATGACTCAACCTGGGTGAAGGCGAGGAAGAACTTGGCCACGTCAACCATGCAGGTGGTTTCGTCCATGACGATCAGGCCGCCGGAACCCATAATGGCCCCGGTTTTGTTGATCTGCTGGTAGTCAATCGGCAAGTCACACAGCCTGGCGGGGATACAGCCGCCCGAGGGACCGCCCATCTGAACCGCCTTGAGTGCCCGATCATCGATAATACCGCCGCAGGCGTCGAAAACGATCGAACGGATCGTAATGCCCATCGGGACCTCGACCAGGCCGGTCCGCTTGACCTTGCCGGCCATAGCGAACACCTTGGTCCCCTTGCTGTCCTCGGTTCCAAAGGCGGCAAAGGCCTCACCGCCCCTCATAACGATCCAGGGTATGTTGGCGAAGGTTTCGACGTTGTTGATATTGGTCGGCTTGCCCCACAGGCCGGACTGGGCCGGAAACGGCGGGCGGAAACGCGGCATGCCGCGTCTGCCTTCAATGGAGTGAATCAGCGCCGTTTCTTCGCCGCAGACGAAGGCGCCCGCGCCTTCCTTAATCCTGATGGCGAAGTTGAAGCCGGAATCAAGGATGTTCTCGCCCAGGAACCCGCTTTGCCTGGCCTGGGCGATCGCCTGGCGCAGCCTGGCAATCGCCTTCGGGTACTCGGCACGGCAGTAGATGTACGCCTCGTCCGCGCCGACGGCGAAGCCCGCGATAACCATGCCCTCGAGGACCGCATGCGGGTCGCTTTCCAGCACCGAACGGTCCATGAAGGCTCCCGGGTCGCCCTCGTCGGCGTTGCAGATGATGTACTTCTTGTCTCCCGGCGCCGAGCGTGTGAACTTCCATTTGGCCCCGGTGGGGAAGCCTCCGCCGCCCCGCCCGCGAAGGCCGGACCTGGAGACCTCGTCTATCACCTGCTCCGGAGACATCCGGACGAGCGCTTTCTGAAGCGCCTCGTAACCGCCCTCGGCGATGTATTCATCGATGGAACCGGGGTCGATCCGGCCGCAGTTTCTGAGCACGATGCGGTTCTGGTTTTCGAAGAAACCGATCTCACGGTCATCGCCGCTGACCCGCCACTCATCAATGACGCGGTCACCGAGAATATCCTCTTGAACGATACGCGCCACGCCTTCCGGTGTAACGGGGCCGTAGAGATGCCCGTCGCCGTTGCCGTTGGATACCTCGACCAGGACTTCCCGGTAGCACATACCGATGCAGCCTGTTTCCTTAAGGACGAACGCCTCGGGCTGCTCCCTGAGTTCGTCCTGGAAGGCTTTGAAGACCTTTTCGCCGCCGGCCGAGATCCCGCAGGTGCCTAATCCAACTTTCACTGTCTTCATCGAAGTAACCTCAATCGTTTTCCGGTTGCGCTTGCTTCTTGACCTGCCGCTTGAAGTTGCGAATGATTTTCCGCAGCTTCTGCGCCGTCAGGCGGCCGAAGGTCTCGTCGTTGAAGGTTATCACCGGCGCCAGCGAGCAGCAGCCGAGGCAGGCGACCGAGAGCAAGCTGAAGTTGCCGTCGTCGGTGGTCTCCTCGTACGTGATCCCCAGTTCGTCCTGCATGGTATCGTACACCATTTTGGCGCCGTTGACGTGGCACGCGGTCCCGTTGCAGATCTTGATAATATTCTTGCCCAGGGGCTTGGTGCGGAACTGCGCATAGAAGGTCACGACGCCGTAAATGTCGGCCGCCGGGATACCCGTGACGTGGCTGATATAGTCGATGGCCTTCTCGGAAACGTACCCGTAGGTGTCCTGGGCCGACTGCAACAGGGGGATGAGCGCCCCGGCATGCCCGTCGTACTTCCACAGGTCGACGTTGAAGGTCTTGAATTCCTGCGTTGTTTCGTGTGCCATGAGCGACTCCTACATGTTTTCCAGATCGATGAGTCGATCCTGCTTGATGCGCAGAACGCCGTCCAGGGGCCGGATCTGCTCGTTGATGGTGCGGTCAATGTCATCGAAGCTCTCCCCGGTCACCATCGCCGCCATGTCGCAGCCGCCGGCCGTGGGGGAGACGAAGGCCACCGCGGTATTCGACGTCAGCGCGGCGGTCAGGGCGTCCTTCTTCGACGAATCAATGTCCATGAACGCGTAGCTTCGGCTTACGCTGACGTCGCGCGTGTCAACCGCGTCGTTATCCGCGAGAATTTCGCACCTCTTGAGTTCCAGCAGGCCGTCAAGCCGCTTGACAGCATCGAGGGCCCCGCCGTCGGAAGAATCCAGCTTGATGATGAGGTTATGGTGCCCCTCGACCGCGTCCCACCGCGCGACTCCGTTCAGGCCCCGGATCACCTCGAGGGCGGGCAGGAGCCGTTCATGGTCGTCAAATCGCGCAAGCAAGTATGATCCGAAACTCATCGTCTGATCCTTTCTCATGTAATACGAATTGAATTGTTGCCTCAGCTAAACGGGTCGGCGGTCCGGGCAGCGGTCGGACCGAAGGCTGTCGAGCCGGCCGGCCGCAAGCATAGTTTGAGAAATCTTTCACAATACCGCCCAAAAAAAACCACCTGGCCAACTTGGTGCTAAGGTAGCGATTGGGTAGGAATCTGTCAATACGGCCCAGCCCGAAATCTGTACCCGGTTTTGCCGTACCGGTTTAGGCGCCGTGCGGTCTGTTGGCCGGGATCCCCGGGGGAAAAGCGCTCTCCGGCCCAAGGAAGTCTCCGGCCGGGGAGCTTTTGTTTTTGCGGGTTTACTCCCGGCTGCCTATATATTACCGACTCGGCATGATAACATCCGAACAGGTAAAGAAGCTCGCCGCGGCACGGGGATTTGATCTCTGCGGTATCACCACGCCGGAACTGATACCGGAGGCACGAAGGCGGTACGTGCGGTATCTCGAGGACGGGCTTCACGGCGAGATGACCTATCTGGCGCGGGAAGTCGCCCGGCGCACCGACGCGTCCGGTCTGATGGAGAATGCGCGGTCGGTGATAATGCTGGGGCTGAACTACTTTCAGCCGAACGCTCAGAAAGTGCCCGCCGATTACGGCCGTATTTCCCGGTATGCCAGGGGCCGGGACTACCATAAGGTAGTCTCGAACAAGACCAGGGCCCTGATCCGGTCGATCGAGAGCGTTCTGGGGACCACCGAGCCTTTTGAATTCAAGTGGTTTGTCGACTACGGGCCGATGATGGAGCGGGCGTACGCCGAGAAAGCCGGGCTGGGGTTTATCGGCAGGAACGGCATGTTAATCAACCGCGAGTTCGGTTCCTGGGTATTCCTGTCGGAGATTATCACCAGCCTTGACCTGCAACCGGACGTGCCCGATCCGACGGCCCACGGTGATTGCGGCGACTGTCGGCTTTGCGCGCAGGCTTGCCCCACGGGCGCGATCGTGGCACCGAGGGTCATCGACTCCCGGCGGTGCATTTCCTACCTGACGGTTGAAAAACCCTCGAGCGTGTCGGACGATCTGGCTGGCCGGATGGGCAGCCTGGTGTTCGGCTGTGATATCTGTCAGGAGGTCTGCCCGTACAACCGCGCGGCGACCGTGACCCGTCACGCCGAGTTGCTGTCAGCCCGTGGGATGGGGGAGTTCCTCGATCTGAAGGCGGTCATGCGCATGCAGACACGGGAGGATTTCTTGCAGCTTACGGCCGGCACGGCACTCACGCGGCCGAAGCTCGAGGGTCTGAAACGAAGCGCTGGAATCGTTCTGAAGAACCAGGTCGAACGGACGTAAGCACGTCGTCTGAGCGACATGGCACGGGCAAGACCGAGGGCCAAAAAGCGGTTGCGTCACGCTCCGAAATTACCCACATTGGCGCTATGCCGAAAGTCGCCCCATCGGTTCTGGCTGCGGATTTTTCCCACCTGGCTGACGACGTTTCCAGCGCCGAACAGGCCGGCGTCTCCATGCTCCACCTGGACATAATGGATGGTCACTTTGTGCCGAATATCTCGTTCGGCCCCGGGATCGTGAAGACCATTAACGAGATCACGGACCTGTTTCTGGACGTTCATCTGATGTTATCCCAGCCGGAGAAGTACTTCGACCAATTCGTCAAGGCCGGCGCGGATGCTATTACTTTTCACCTCGAAGTCCATCCGGAACCGGCTCCTCAGGCCGCCCGCCTCCGCGCGCTTGGTGTGAAAACTGGCATCTCAATCAACCCGGACATGCCCGTTGAGCGTGTGCTGCGCTATCTGGAGGATTTCGACTTCCTGCTGCTGATGTCGGTGTTTCCCGGTTTCGGCGGCCAGGGTTTCATAGACTCGGTCAAGCAGAAAATCTCAGTGGCCCGCCAACACGTTGACCGGCACCAACTCGACACCAGGATCATGGTAGACGGCGGCATCGACGCCGGCAACGTGCGCGAGGTGGTCGCCGCCGGTGCGGACATCCTGGTCATGGGGACAGGCTTCTTCGGCAGCGCCGATCGTCGGCAGCTGGTCGAGTCCGTAGAGAGCTTGAGCAACGCCAACCGGGTTCCGTAGACAGACATGCAGCCTCGAGGATTCATTTACCTTCACCCGGGACAAGTTCAGACAGAGTATGCCGGAGCCGTGAGGAAGGGAATAAACCGCGGCCTGGTGCCAAAAATCATGAACCGCAAGCCGGAGGTGTTCACCGGCGGGCGGGACACGAGCAAACGCATAGCCAATCGGCTGGGCTGGGTCGACGTCGTGTCCCTGATGAAGCGAAGAGTGGCGGGGATAGAACGCGTCGCCGATGGTGCCTTTCGGGCGGGCCTGCGGCACATCGTGCTCATGGGCATGGGCGGATCATCGTTGTGCCCGGAAGTGTTCGGGAAGATTTTCGGTCGACATCCCGCGGTCAGATCATTCCAGGTGCTGGACTCCACGGACCCTGCGACCGTGAGGGCTGTCCGGCGAAAGATCGACCTGAAGAAGACCCTGTTTATTGTCGCCTCCAAGTCCGGGACCACCGTCGAAACGCGGTCGCACGAGGCCTATTTTTTTAACGAACTCAGGAATGCAGGTGTGCGGGTGCCGGGGCGGCGGTTCGTGGCTATCACCGATGCCGGGAGTGACCTCGAGCGGCTGGCCCGAAGGCAGAAGTATCGGAGGACATTCGTCAATCCGTCCGACATCGGCGGACGGTATTCAGCGCTTTCGTACTTCGGTCTCGTCCCGGCGTATTTTGTCGGCGTCGACCTGAGGAGGCTGCTGGACGAGGCTGCCGAAACGGAGCGGCTGCTGCGCGATCGTGATGATGAGAGCAATCCGGCGCTTCTTCTGGGCGCCCTGATGGCCGCGTGTGCCGGGGCAGGTTTGAACAAAATGACCCTGCTGGCCTCCAGGAGAACCGCTCCGTTGGTCCCGTGGCTGGAGCAACTGGTTGCGGAGTCAACCGGAAAGAAGAAAACCGGCATCGTGCCCGTTGAAGCCGAGCCTGTCGGAAAGGCCGGACACTATGGAGCGGACCGTTTCTTCGTCTTCCTTCGCATGACCGGTGAAAAGCAGGAGCCGCACGGACGGTTGATGAAGAGGTTGATCCAACAGAGGGCACCGGTAGTCGAACTGGTCGTCGGTGACCGGTACGACGTGGGCAGCCATTTCCTGCTTTGGGAGGCGGCGGTGGCCGCGGCCGGCAGCCTGATGGGAATCAACCCGTTTGACGAGCCGAATGTGACCGAGAGCAAAGAAAATACTAACGCCATACTTGCAGATTATACGGCCGGCGGGGCGTTCCCGCTCATGGAAAAGGTGGCACGGCGGGCGGGTCTGTCATCGGCGGCAGCCCGCGGAGGCCGGCAACACGGCAGGCTTGATCGGGCGGAAGCCGCCCGTTCCTTGAAACGGTTTCTGGCCGGTCTGCGGCCGCCGCAGTACCTGGCCGTGCTCTGCTATTTCAAGTCCGACCGGCGCACGAAGGAAGCGCTCGCCGAGCTGCGCCGAAAGGTTTGCGACAGGACGGGAGCGGCAGTGGTGCGGGGGTATGGTCCGCGATACCTGCATTCAATCGGGCAGTTGTACAAAGGCGGGCCGTCGAATGGCCGCTTCATCATATTCGTTCGAGACCGTTATGATCACCTGGAGATCCCCGGACGACCATTTGATTTCGGCCGGTTGATCGCAGCCCAGGCGGTCGGTGACGCCCGTGCCCTGTCGCGGCGCAGGCTTCCGGTGTTGGTAATGACAGTCGGCCCCGACCCTGCGGCAGGGCTTCGAACGTTTGCCCGTGCGGCAGGCAGGGCACTTCAATAGGAAGGAACGGATTACGGCTATGTTTGACACGTGGCGCGGCTTCACTCAGGGGAGACTATCCCGGGACCGGTACGAGCAACTGACCGAAATGGCCAGGCAGGCCAGGGGGCACATCCTCAAAATGACAACGGTGGCGGGCTCGGGTCATCCGGGCGGCTCCATGTCGTCGCTGGAAGTGTTCCTGGTTCTGTACACGACAGCCAGGGTGGACCCCGGTGACCCGTTGCGTGATGATCGCGACAGGATAATCATCTCTCACGGGCACACCTCGCCGGGTGTCTACGCGGCGCTGGGTGCGGCGGGATTCTATGACGTCACGCTTGCCCTGCACGGTTTTCGTCAGGGCGGCTCACCGTTCGAAGGCCACGTGGAACGTTCCATCCCCGGGGTTGAATGGGATACCGGCAACCTGGGCCAGGGTCTTTCGGTGGGCGTCGGCAAAGCCATCTACGCGCGGCTGTCCGGAAACGATTTTCATACCTATGTATGCATGGGTGACGGTGAGCAGCAAAAGGGGCAGATATCCGAGGCCCGGCGGATGGCTGCCAAGTACAAGCTGACGCGTTTGACGGCTATTGTCGATTTCAACCACCTGCAGATCTCCGGCCGGATCGAAGACATCATGCCGCAGGACATCAGGGCCGAGTGGGAAGCGGGCGGGTGGAAAGTGATCGAGATCGACGGCCATGATCTTAACCAGGTCTACGAGTCGCTGCGCACAGCCACCATGGATGACGGCTCCCCGTATATGATCCTGGCCACTTCGGTCATGGGTCAAGGGGTCTCCTTCATGAAGAACGACAAGAGCTTCCACGGTTCGGCCGTCAAGAAAGACCGGATCCAGACCGCCCTTGATGAACTCGGCATCGAGAACGACGTCGAGGCTCTGCTGGCGCGCCGGAAGGAAGGTCCGCCGCCGATGTTTGATATCAGGCGTCCGGCTTTTCCGAACGTTGACGCCGGTTCGCCGATCAGCTACCAGGCTGACGTTGGCATGGACAACCGGAGCGCTTTCGGCAGCGCTCTGCAGTCGGTGGCCGAGAAGAACATGGGCCGGGAGGCCTTCACGATGGCCGTGTTCGACTGTGACCTGGCGGGGTCCGTCAAGACCCACGGGTTCGCCATGAAGTATCCGCACAACTTCTTTCAGTGCGGGATATCCGAGCACAACGCGGCGAGCATGGCCGGCTCTCTTTCGGCGGAAGCAGCCGTTTCCGTATGGGCGGATTTCGGCGTGTTCGGCATCGATGAGACGTACAACCAGGCCCGGCTGAACGACATCAATCACACCAACCTGAAACTGTTCTGCACGCATTCGGGCGTCAACGTCGGCGAGGACGGCAAAACACATCAGTGCATCGACTACTTCGGGCTGTTCAACTCCACGTTCGGCTGGAAAGTGATCACGCCGGCTGACCCCAATCAGACCGACCGGGCGGTGCGCTATGTCCTGTCCCGGCCGGGCAATTTCGCCGTCATTATGGGACGGTCCGTGAATCCGGTTATCACCGATGAATCCGGGCGGCCGTTCTTTGCCGAAAACTACGCCTACCGCTACGGCCGCATGGAGACGATTCGGCAGGGCAGGGGTTTTGCGCTGGTGGCGGCAGGCAATATGCTCGGTCGCGCGCTGGAAGCCTGGGACATACTTAACGCCGAAAAAAGACGCATAGCGCTTGTCTGCGTGTCCGACTGGTCGGACCTGCATGCCGATGACCTGGCCATGCTGGCGTCCTATGATCGGATTGCGGTGCTCGAAGATCACAATGTCAGGACCGGACTGGGAACGGCCATAGCCGCGACCCTGGCTGACAGCGATCTCTCGGTCGGAATCACCAGGCTGGGTGTCACCACGTACGCGTCGTCCGGTAAACCCGACGAGCTTTTCAGGATGCTCGGGCTGGACCCGCATTCCGTCGCGGCCCGTATACGCGCGCTTGTCGAGAACAGCCCGGTCGGGGTTTGAGAGCCGGCCGCAAGCCGGAACCGAAAAAGTAAAGGAGCATATCATGCTGGTAGTCACTACGCCGAATATTGAAGGCAAGAAAATCACCAGGTACTTCGGTCTGGTCAGCGGTGAGGCCATCCTCGGCGCCAATATTTTCAAGGACCTCTTCGCGTCCATCCGCGACATAGTCGGCGGCCGGTCACAGGCCTACGAGCAGGAATTGCAGAAGGCGAAGGCCATCGCCCTGAGCGAAATGAGCGAGAAAGCGCAGGCGATGGGGGCAAATGCCGTGATTGCGGTCGACCTGGATTACGAGAGTATCTCCATGGGGACGTCCAATATGCTTATGGTGAGCGCCTCCGGCACGGCGGTTGTCTGCCAGTGACGCCTCCCGGGGGCGGCCGGGTCCGCCCCATGCGGGGCAAAACGAGGTGGAAATCCGAACGGTTCAGGCCAGAAAGCGCTTGTCAAGGGACCGGCCACTGCTTATTCTTCCCCTGCCTCTAGTTCTCGCATCAAAAGCCACGGACGATAGCGGTAAGCCTTCGCTGAGGATGGACTTGCAGTAAGGTATACAGGGGTGCGTGATGAAAGCAATGCTGGCCGGATACATAAGCGGGTCGTCGGTTGACCTTGCGCGCGTGCGCAACACGGGCAACCGGGTGGAGTTGTACGACCAAGCTAATTTCGTCAGCACCGGCTATTCCGACCTCGAGTCAATCCTTAAAATCTATCACAAGAAGAGCAAGGGTGATATCGACGTTGCCTGCTTCGGTGTCGCCGGACCCGTGATCAGAAACGAGGTTTCAACCACCAACCTCCCGTGGCACATCGTGGGCGGCGAGATCGAGAAGAGGTTTTCCATCAAGCAGGTTCGATTGCTCAACGACATCGTTGCGACCGCCTATGGTCTTCCGCATCTCGGCCCCGACAGGTTCTACACTATCAACGAGGGTAATCCCGGAGAGAACGGGAATCTCGGCCTGATCGCCGCCGGGGCCGGTCTGGGTGAAGCGTTGATCTACCGCACCGGCGACCAGATCCACCCGTATGCCTCGGAAGGGGGCCATGCCGATTTCGCGCCGAGCAACCAGATCCAGGCTGAACTCTGGGAATACCTGTATGGGGAATTGGGCAATGTCGAGGTGGAGGACATCGTGAGCCTGACCGGCCTGGAACGGATATTCAACTTCCTGGTCGACACCCACGGGGGAGTCCGGGGGGAGTGGTATGACCGCGCCGAGAACCGGGCGGCGGCCATAATCGAGATGGCGCTCTCAGGCAGGGACCGCACAGCCGGCCAGGCGCTGGACATTTTCATAGACTGTTACGCCTCGGAGGCGGCCAACCTGGCCCTGAAGGGCATGACGCTCGGCGGCATCTACATCGGGGGCCAGATAGCGCCGCAGATCATTACCGCGCTGGATCAGGGGCGGTTCATGGAGCACTTCGTAAAGCACGGCAAAATGGAGAGCCTGCTGGCCGGCATGCCGGTGGGGGTCATCATCGAAGAGAAAACGGCCCTGCTTGGTGCGGCAGGCGTGTCCACAGCCATGTGATGCCGCATGAGAGACTGCATCATCTTCCTGCGCGGGGTCTATCGCGCTCGTGATCTAACCTTTTACCGCTCGCTTTGCCGTGGAAAATTCCGCATCGCGGCCGACGGGGGATACGCTTTCTTCCGTAAATCCGGGCTGGTGCCCGACCTGCTCGTGGGCGACTTTGATTCCCTGAGAATCAGCCCGAACCGGCTGTCTTCGCGCACCAGGATCGAGCCTCACTCGACGAACAAGAACGCCACGGACGCCGAACTGGCTCTCGACTACTGCCTGCGGCGGGGGGCACGCCGCGTCGATATCGTGCAACCGTCGATCGGCGAGCCGGACCATTTCGCCGGCAACCTGCTCCTGCTGGCCAGGTCGCACAAGGACGCAAACAGGCGGTATAAGCCGCGTGTCCGGCTGGTCGATGCCGCCGCCGAGGTGCTTATGGTCGATTCGAGTGTGTGGATCATTCGGGGGGCGGTTGGTGACAGGGTGTCAGTAGTACCTATCTCCAAACGTGCAATCCTGACCTGCCAGGGCACGGACTACGACGTCGTCAACCTGACAATTCGACGGGGCGAGACGGTAGGTTTGCGTAACCGCGTCCGCACTGCTCGTGCGCGATTCGAAATCCGGGGGACGGCGCTGGTTTTTCACCGTTGGGCCGGCCGTTAAGGTCGGGCCATTCGGCGCTTGACTCGCGCGGCCGATTGTATATATTGGGCACCGCCGCAGAGTAAAGGCCTGCGGCAGCCTGCCGATATGACGTGAGTACTGGGAGATCGTCCAATGGTAGGACATACGGCTCTGGACCGTAGAATCGGGGTTCGAATCCCTGTCTCCCAGCTTTTTCATGCCCTGCATACGGGGGAGAGTGCTTCTCTTTTGTGAACGCACGATTGCGGGATACGGAAAGCTCGCGGCTTATTGCCTGCTCGTCCCGTCAGGTTTCCTCGCCTTGATTACGTAAACGTCGCCTGAGGCGCACGCGAAGTAGGTCCCGTCGTCGATCTGTTGCCGGAACACTTCCAGAACTTCACTCTCCGCTTTCTCATACTGTGCGAATTCAGCCGGGTCGCCGTCGGCCTCGAGGAATTCCTGCCTCGCTCGGTCAATCCAGGCCGTGCGGCGTGGCTCGTCCAGCCACTGTTTTCTGACGTTGTCCAGCGCGTCCTGCTGATGAGGCCCCCCGTAGGGCGGATCCAGGAAATGGACGCGGTCGTTAAGGCGCACGTCGATGTCCACAAGCCCCAACTCGCTCATCATCCTCGGGACCCTGGGGCCTATGGCGTTATCCCCGTGGCCGCGTGCAATCCTCCCGCGGTGGCAGGTGAGGGCGACTTTGGCCCGCAGCAGTTGATCCTCGATATCCAACTCCGGCAGCGAGGAATAGTGCTGCGAGAGCATATAGCGGACGTTGTCCGATTCTATACAGGTAATGAGTCCACCCGGCCCGGTCACTCTGATCATCTCGGACAGGGCGCGTCGGGGATCTTCGAGGTGCATCAGGACGGCCTGGCACATGACCCAGTCGGCGAAGTCATCTTCAAAGGGTAACTCGTAAGCGTTACCGGCGACGAACGAGGTTTCTCCGGCGTCGGCCCACGTCTTTGCGGACCGCGCGGCGTCCCGCAGCAAGGCCGGTGATCTGTCGACGCCCACGTACCGCCCGCCTTTCCCGAAATATGGCCAGAAGGTGTAACCGAGATACCCCAGGCCACAGCCGACGTCGACGGCGGTGATTCCGTGGCCCAGGCCGAACCAGGCGGCCAGTTTGTCGATAGTGTCATCCAGCCACATGGACTTGCGCTGGAAAACCAGCATTTCCTTCCAGCATTCGTCCGACCAGTCAATCCCCTGTGCTTTTTTCTTCATGACGCGGATTCCTCCCGGTAGTGACAACCTACGGCGGCTCCGGGTGCGACGCGAGGCTTTTTTGCCGCCGACCACGCCGAGAACTCCCCTGCGGCCGGTTCGCCGATGAAGACCCGGCCCTGGTCTTCGTTTCCGCACTTGAAGATTGCAATTCTTCCAGAAGTGTGTAATTTGTCCCCAAGAGAATGGTGATCATCGAGAAGCATCTCACGTCGAGATGTTTCCGCTTCTGCTGCGGAGGAGACCCGTTATGGCACCCTGTCGTTACCGTTCAATGAACACCAGGCTTCACGTAAACCGCCGGGATTTTCTCAAGGCCGGCGGCGTCGTTGGCGCCGGTCTGATGCTGGGCAACCCGTCCCTGTGGGCACAGGACAAAGAAAAGAACGGGGAAACGGAGAGACCCAGGACGAATATCGACGAGGCGATGAAGGTCCCGCGAACCCCGCTATCGCTGCCCGGCTGTCTTCCCGGCAAAGTGGTCGAGGTGTACGATGAACAGGCGATCGCCGACGGCCGGCCGGTCTCGGAGCGCGTTGCGAACATGTTTCAGCGGGGATTGCAGGAACTGACCGGAAAGAGTCCCGCCGACAGTTTCAACCTCTTCTTTGAGGCCGGTGATACGGTTGGTATCAAGGTCAATCCCGTGGGTGCCGGCCTGATCAGCACGCGGCTGGAGGTTGTCGATGCCGTCGTTGCCTGGCTGGAGGACAACGGCATCCCGCGCGGGAATATCGTCATCTGGGACCGCTACGATTACATGCTCAAGGAAGCGGGTTTTACCGAAGAACGGTATCCGGGGATCGGCATAGAAGGATTGCAGACCGCGGACGAGGAGGCCATCGGCGGCGAAGCAAAGGACGACAGCCGCTGGCTGGACGACGAAGGCAGGCACGTCAGCGTCGGCAACTTCGACATGGACGTGTACTACTGGGCCGATATCGAGGGGCCGAAAGACAAGCCCTACCTGAATCAGCACGTTTTCAACGGCAAGTATTCCTACTTCGGCAAGCTGCTCACGAAGAAGCTGACCAAGATCATAAACGTCCCCGTCTGCAAGAACACCGGGGGCGGCATCTCCGTGGCTGCCAAGAATCTCGGTTACGGCGCGGTCTGCAACACCGGCAGGCTTCACCGCGGGCTGTTCTTTGACGTGTGCACGGAAGTCATGGCCTTTTCGGCGATTCGCGATAAGCTGGTCATGAACGTCGCGGATGGATTGGTGGCGCAGTACGACGGCGGGCCGATGCCCGCCGCTCAGTTTACGTACCAGTTCAAGACGCTGTTTTTCGCCACCGATCCTTTTGCGCTGGACATGATTTGCCACAATATAATGGTGGAGAAGCGCAAGAGCATGAAGATCAAGGTAAACGAGCACCCCGTCTTCACTGACTATCTTCGCTACGCCCAACGGCTCGGACTGGGTGTGGTCGACCCGGAAAGGACGCACCACGCTCGTGTGGATATGTCCGCCTGACGCGCGGGCGCCCGGAGTATCGTTATGAGAACAGTATTAGTTGCAGCCGCCGTCCTGCTGGCCGCGGGCGGCATCGCGGCGGAGATCGTATATCCCGGCGATGATTTCGTGCCCGGGTGGAAGACGGCGGGACAAACGCTTCGCTTCGTCAAGAACGACCTCTACGGGTACATCGACGGCGGCGCAGAGTTGTTTCACGAGTACGGGTTTGAAGACCTGCTGGTGCAGCACTACGTCAGGGGCGAGGATGAGATCAGTCTGGAAGTGTATCGAATGGCAAGTCCGGAATCGGCGCTCGGTATATACCTGATCAGGTGCGGAACGGAAACCCCCGTCCAGGGCGTGCCGGTAAGGAACTCCGGAGGCTGGTCGCAGATTGCGGCTGTAAAGGGCGGTTGCTTCATTCAGGTCAACAATTTCATGGGTGACGAAGACCTCCTCCCCGTGATGGTCGAGCTGGTCAGCCGGGCAGCGACGTCCGTACCGGAAGCTGAACCCGTTCTGTTGTTAGACAGTCTGCCCCGGGAAGGCCTTGTCCCCGGAACGGAGTTGATCGTCAGGGGCCCTTACAGTCTTCAGATGATGCTCACGTTCGGCAAGGGGGACGTGCTCGAACTGGGTTCGGAGATATTCGGTGTGGCCGGTGATTACCGGGATTCCGCCGGTGTCGTTTTCACCCGGATCGTCATTCCCTATCCGAACGCCGGGACGGCCCGGCACGCATTCGAGAGCCTGGTGGCTAACCTGGACCCGTACCTCACGGTAGAGGACGCGTGGCAGGACGGATTTACATTCAGAGACTATCAGGACAAGTTCGGCGAGGCCACGGTCGCCGAAAACGTGATCTCCATCCGCATTCACCTTCCGGCGACACCGGCACGGCCGGTCTTACAACGGTGATATGCAGTGCCCGCGACGGCGACGTCATTCCTCGAAGATAACGGCCTGGAATTTCTCGATGACGGCTCCCGGCGACTGGTACGCTTCAGCAGGCAGTCCGGCCTTTCTGCACGTCTGCCTCAGGAATTCCGTTCTGTCCCAGCCGTAGTCCGTTGCGACCTGGGGAAGCAGCAGTCCGCGATTACCCCCCATGGAGATCATGAGCCCGTCGCGCCCAACCTGAATCTCCTCCAGGGACTCAACCCGTTGCAAGGGTGTCAAAACCGATATTTCCAGGTGCAGGTCGGCCAGTTCCGAGGCCTGGACCAGAGGAAATCTTGGGTCGGCGACGGCCGCCTTGACGGCACATTCCGAAACCGTCCGGTACAGCGGGGTGCTGGCGACCGTGTACCCGATGCATCCTCTCAACTGTCCCTGTTTCTCGAGCGTGACGAATGCGGCGCCCGGTTGCGCCAGAATGCCGCTGACCTCGAATGTCGGCAGATTGCCGTCTTGCAGGTAACTCTCGATGGACTGCCGTGCGATCCTCAGCAGCGTTGTCTTGTCGCTGTCAGACAACATGGCCGTCGGGATTTGTCCTCTTTCTGCATCCGGGGAGTCTGGAAGTGTCGCCTCTGATCCCTGCCCGACCCTGGCCTTATAGATCGCGGCCGCCACGTATCCCACGACCGACCCCTTGTCCCCTGAGACATCGCCGGAATCACCGTAGCGCAGAATTTTCACGCTGTTGGCGCCCCGGGCCACGGCCGCTTTTATAACGGCCACGGTCGGGCCGCCGCCGCACATCTCCACTCTGCCGCTTTTGAGGTGATTCTCAAGGCCGCGGGCATCCAGGCGCATCAGGCAGTCGATGCCGAGGGAATCCATTTTCCACCCCTCGTCGGCCGCTCGGTAGTGTTGCCAGTCCGTTGACGCGATCATGACGGTCCGGCCGCCGGGACTGAGTTTCACCATCGCCGCGGCCAAAAGCCTGGCCGTGGGTGGATCGGGCCGCCCCATGATTGCCGGCACGATTTCGAATTCTTTGAGCACTGTCTGAAGGTACGGGAGTTGGACCTCAAGGCAATGTTCAGCCTCGTGCGCCTGTGGTGATTCGGCAATCAGCGGATCGAAATCTATGAGTTCTTTGCAGAGACGGTCATCGCACGGAACCGTGCCGAGGGGCGTTTTCCATGCCACACCCGGGCCGTAGACTGAAACCCCCTCAAACCGCAGTCGGTGCGAGGGTCCGCAGAGGATGACGTTCTCGACGCCCGAATCTTCCAGCAGCTTGTAACTGTATGCCGCGATGGGCCCGGAATAGATCAGGCCGGCGTGGGGTACGATCAGCGCTATGAGCTCGCCGTCGATCGACGCCGAGTCGCCGACCGCCGAAAGGTGATCTCCCACCATTGCCGCCAGCGCGGCGCTGTCGGCGGGATAGAAGGTGCCGGCTACGGCCGGTTCCCTGACGGTTGAGTTAGCTGCGCTGGCGCAGAACAGACCAAGTAAAAGGAAACCTGCAAGGGGAACGGCCCTGCTCATTCTATGACCTCCTCGGGTATAATCGGCCAACCGACCGCGCGGCGGCGTCGGGAAAACCGGTGTCGCTGGTTGCGAGTTTCTCGTATAATTAGTATATGAGTCGTGTCGTTGTCGTCAAGTCTAATGGTAAGCCCACGGGAAACGGATTTGGTCGACAGGAATACGTTGCCCTGCTTTCGGCCGGTCTTGGGTGGCTTTCCGGTGAGAACGAGGTGCGGGCGGCGCTGCGCAAATACCTGCCCTCAGGCACGATCGGTATGAAAACGAACTGCCTGGTCGGCAGGCGCAATTCGACGCCGGTGGCGCTGGTTGATGCGCTGTCCCAGCTGCTGACCGGCGCCGGGTTTGACGAAAATGACCTGGTCGTGTGGGATCGGACCAACCGGGAACTGGCCGGGGCCGACTTCCCGCTCAACGCGGCTTCCAGGGGCCGGCGGTGCCTGGGCACGGACACAAACGGGGCCGGGTACAGTGAAGAATTCTACAGTTTTGGAGAAGTCAATTCTCTGGTTACTCGCATTCTTACGGACATGGTCGACCACAACGTCAATCTGCCGGTGCTCAAGGACCATTCCATAGCGGGTCTTTCGGCCGGGCTGAAGAACATGTACGGTGCGATACACAACCCGAACAAGTACCACGGCAACAACTGCGATCCCTACTGTGCCCACGTCTCCAACCTTTCGCCCATCCGGCAGAAGAACCGGCTGACCGTACTCGACGCCGTCCGGGTCCAGTATGATCGCGGTCCCGGTTTTGTCGGCAGGCATATGTACTCTTACAACGGCGTAGTGATCTCTGATGACCCGGTGGCTGCCGACCGGGTGGGGCTGGAGATTCTGGAGCGTATCCGCGCTATCAACGGTCTGCCTTCCCTCGAGAAGGCCGGGCGGCCCGTGAAATACCTCGGTTCGGCCGAAGCGACAGGGCTCGGGACGGCCGACCTGTCGCGTATAGATCTGAACGTGGTGCTGGTTGACGCCGACGGGCGCCGTCGGCCGGGAGAACTGTTCTGATGCAACGACGGTCATTCCTTCGCTGCCTTGGCTGTGGCGCCCTGGCCACCGCCGCCTGCCAGACGGAACTGCTGCCTGAATACCTGGGCGGCATACAGAATGCGTACGCCTTTGACACGGCCGGGCAACTGTCGTCGGTGGAGGCACGCTACTACAAGAAGCTTGAAGGCGGCGGAATTGAATGTCACGTCTGCCCCAGGCATTGCCTCGTGACCGACCTCGAGCGGGGTTACTGCGGCGTCAGAGAGAATCGATCCGATGTATACTACACCCTTGTATACGGCCTGCCGTGTGCGCTGAACATCGATCCCATAGAGAAAAAGCCCCTGTTCCATTTTCACCCCGGTACGACGGCGCTGTCGCTGGCCACGGCCGGCTGCAACGTAAACTGCAAATTCTGCCAGAACTGGGAAATTTCACAGTCACGTCCCGAACAGACTGACAACCTCGACGTCTCCCCGCAGGCTCTTGTCGACATATGCAAACAGAGGCAGATTCCGACCATGGCGTACACTTACTCCGAGCCGGTCGTTTTCTACGAGTACATGTACGACACGGCCGAACGGGGGCACCGTGATTCCGTGAAGTCCGTCATGATCACCGGGGGCTTCATCGAAGAGGAGCCGCTTGCGAATCTCCTGTTACAGCTGGACGCGATTAAAGTGGATCTCAAGGCGATGCGGGAGGCGTATTACCAGAACGTGGTCGGGGGCGAACTGAAGCCGGTCCTGGACCGGCTCATCCAGATCAGGAAATCAGGCGTATGGCTCGAAATAGTCTACCTGGTCGTGCCGACCCTTAACGACACCGAAGCTGAGTTTCGAGACCTCGCCCGCTGGGTCAAGACGTATCTGGGGCCGGACGTGCCGGTTCATTTTTCCCGGTTCTATCCCCAGTACCTGCTGAAGAATCTTCCGCCGACCCCCCAAAGGACGCTGGAAAAGGCCCACGAGATCTGTCGCGGCGAGGGCCTGGAGTTTGTGTATCTGGGTAACCTGCGCGGACATCCTGCCGAATCGACGTACTGCCCGGCGTGCGGGCAGGTTGTGATCGGACGCCAGGGGTACCGTATCCATACATACCGATTGACCGGAAACCGCTGTCAAAAGTGCGACCGGGAGATTCCCGGGCTGTTCTGAATGAATCGTAAGGCCTTTCTGCTCGGGTTCTACGCGACTGGCGGCCAGGTGCTGCTTCTGCGCGAGCTGGTCTCCTCTCTCAACGGCGACGAACTGTTCATTGGCACGGCCCTTTTCGGCTGGCTGGTCTGGGTGGCCATTGGCGCCTACCTCGGGGGCAGGGCGGTCAGCGGACCCGGATCAAATGCGCTGTTTTCAGCCGCCATCCTTGTCCTGCCGATAACGGTCGTTCTCACGCGGCTGTCGCCAATGGTCACCACCGGCCTTATCGGTCAAATCATTCCCTTCAGCACGGCGGCGGTGGTGTCGGGCATGATGATGCTGCCGACCGGATTCATCGCCGGATGGCTGTTCCCGTCGATAACCCGGGAGGACCGCAAGGCCGCCCAGTCGATCGTGCGAGTCTACCTGTTTGAGGGCATAGGTGCCTTTGCCGCCGGGCTTATCATTGCCGTTCTCGTCGGCAGGGTGGTCGCGACGTTGGGGATGTCGGTGATTCTCGTGGCGATCGTTGGAGGCGGCCTGGCTCTGCCGCGACGGAGCCAAAGACGACGCGGGATCATTGCCGGCGCGGGCGTCATCGCGGCCGTCCTGCTGATCACGCCCTACGCAGCGTCCCATGCCGACGCGTACCTGGAAGGCGTCAAGAACGCCTCCTACCACGTGGAGCACTCGTTCGACACCCATTACAGTCACCAGGCGATCCTGTCCCGTGACGGCAGCCTTGTCCTGTTGACCGATAACACCGTTGAAGCGGTCTATCCCAATCTGGAGTCGGCCGAGAATATGTTAATCCCGCCGCTGGCCTACAACCCCGGCGCGCGCCGGGTTCTTTTTGTGGGACGGTCCGAATTCGGGGTGGCTCAACTGGCGGACAGCGTGCGCGGACTGTCGCTTACGACCGTAGATCCCCGGCACCTGCTGACCGAGGCGCTGAGCGATCTGCTGCCGGTATCGCCGGCTGTCCGGCAGATCGAGAACGACCCGGTGGCGCTTTTCTCGCGAGCGTCCGGCTCACCGAAGTATGATATCATGATTGTCAATCCCGGCGAGCTTGACATCTACCGGAACAGCCGCCTGGTCACGCCGAGATTCCTCAGGGCCGCCCGGTCATTCCTGCAACCCGACGGCATCTTGTACCTGCCCACGCGTTTCGATACCGACCGGTATATCTCGGCCGACGCGAAAGTGCTGCTTTCCGTCATCCACAACGTCCTGCGCAGTTCGTTTGAATACGTGACTATGTGGCCGGGAACCATGACCCTGTTTTTCGCCAGCGACGCGCCGCTGGCGGACCTTACTTACGATTCGGTGAGCACCCGGCTGTCCGGTCTGGGGTATTCACCACAGTACATAAGCGATAACTATCTGGTTGATCGGCTGGACGAGACTAAGGTGCAGCGCCTGCGTGAGGCGGTGCAGCAGTCAGACGCCATAAACAGCATGGAGCGGCCGGTGCTGCCACAGTATCAGGCGTGGTATCGGGCCAAAGCAAACAGCCTCGACAGGGGGCTGTTTTCGCTCATTCTCAGGAAGCCGGCCTGGGTCGTTGCCCTCCCGGCGGCAATTGTTCTGCTGCTGGTGGTTACGATGACCGGCAGGGGAAGAAGGCGGCGGTTCGGGCTGTTTCTGTATTTTACTGCGGGCGTCGTATCCCTTTCACTGGAGCTGGTTTCGTTTTACGTCTTTCAGTCTTCGGCCGGTTCTCTTTACGCGGAGATGGCCGCGTTGATTGGTGTCTTCATGCTGGGGCTGGCCCTCGGCACGTACTTCACGGTGCGAACGGTCGGTCGGGGTGCCGAGTACTGTGCCCTGTTGATGTTCCTTGCCGCGGCGATCGTGTTCCTTCTCACTTACGGTTCCGTACATCCGCAGATGGTCTTTCCGTATCATCTGCTGTTCCTGTTTGTGAGTGCGCTGGCCACGGGGTGCCTGTTTGTGGCGGCCACGCGCCGTTTCTACGACGGGAGCGCGGCTGAGAACCGGGGCTCCGGGTACGCCTTCGAACTGCTGGGCTCAGCTGTGGGGGCTCTGTGTGCCGTTACTATCCTGCTCCCGGTCATCGGGTTGCAGTGGCTGCTTCTTTCACTGATTGCCCTGCTCGTGGCGGCCCTGATTGGCAGCCTGGCCACTTCATAATGCAGACCGACTACGGCAGCGTACTCAGCCAGAGACTCAGAAACTCCCGGTGAGGCTCGCTGTAGCCCACCATTCCCACTACCCTGCCACCGCGCAGACCGCCGATGACTGCGCCACCGGAACCGTCATCGGTGCCAAAAGCCGTGCCGTTCTCGAACACGAAGGTGCCGGAAGTCGAGTCACGTAACCCCATCTCGTCAAGTCTGGCCTGCCACCGGGAGAGCGCGTCACCGGACATCGTCCCGGATACGAACAGCATGACCGTGTCACCGGCCAGAAAGAAGCGCCGCGTATAGATACCGGCAAGAAACTCGCGACCGAGAAAGGATTGGACGAAGTACTGATCGCCGGCAACAACCGTGCTGTCGGCCGGGAACAGCGAAAAGGCCTCAGGTGGCAGGGTGGTCCCGGGGACGCGCGGCTCGATCTCCTGCGCCGCCTGCATCAGGGCGCGCGCGGTTTCCTCGGATTCGTCGTAACCGGTCAGGGCCACCAGGAACTCACCCTTCACGAACTGAAGGTTGGCCGTGGAAACGATGCCCTCCACGCCGAGCGAGACCAGGTTGGGGGAATCGGGCCGCGCGAGCGAGTACAGCCCGTACGCATCCGTGGCGTTGTCGAATCGAAAGATCTCCACGACGATGGCTGTGTTGTCATCCCCGTATTCGGCTGTGGCGACCTCCTGGAAATTGTACGACAGAAACAGTTCGGCTCCGCCGTCGATGTATTCCCAGAGCGTAGAGTCCGTAAAGACGCTGACTTCCGAGGACCTGGCCAACCGGCCTTCGGCCACCGTATCGGGCAGAAGATCGGCGGAGTGGACGATCCCGGCCTGTTTTGCACCGTCGCCGCACGTGACGGACAAGAGGACGAGTACGCTCAGCAGCGACACGGCAGTTTTACTCATAATCCCGGCTCCTGTTAGCGGTCCGCGGTTTGGCTTTTCGGCGTCGAAGCAGAATCTGGTTTCGGGCCGAACGTGATTCGCCCACCGAGGTCATGTAGACGGCTGGTCGATCAATGACGGGGCAGGCGTATTCACACGCTCCGCAGCCCGTGCACAATTCCGGGTCAACGTATGGCCGCTTGACCCTGACCTCTTTTCCCCGGCTGTCATATGCGATTTCGTCCCGGAGATAAACGGACTTGGGAGAGGTCGGGCACCACTCTTCGCAGACGATGCACGGCGTAGCCATGGCCCACGGCAGGCACCGCCCGCGGTCAATAAACGCGGTGCCTATACGGTTGGGCGGCGTGTCCTGGTCACCGACCTTTTCGACCAGCGAAAGCTCGGCGATAGCGCCGGTCGGGCACACCTGGCCGCAGAGCGTGCAACTGGGCTCACAGTAGCCGATCCTTGCAATCAGGACGGGGGTCCATATGCCCTCCAGGCCGGCCTCGAACAGGGTGGGATGCAGGGCGTTGTTCGGGCACACGCGCATGCACTGGCCGCACCTTATACAGCGGCCGAAGAAATCGTCTTCCGGTGCTGCGCCCGGGGGACGGATCAAGCGGGGGTTGCTGTTGACCTCGAAGGCATCGCCGGACCGGAAAAGCGGAAACAGTACCAGCCCGCCGGCCACGGAGGCGGCAAATTTCCGCCGCGTAACGTCCACTTTGGGTGTCCCGGCGGGATTGGCCTGCGTACTGACCTGCTCGGGGAAGAACCTGAATCTCAGGGCGTTGCTCGGGCATTCCGCCTGGCAGTTCAGGCACAGGTGGCATTCGGTTTGCCGCCAGGGGGAGCCTATCTCCGGGTCGTCCGCCCCCTGGCAGGAAAGAAGGCACTTGTGACACTGGTCGCACCCTGATTCGACCTTCTCCAGGCCGAATATGGCGAACCTGGAAAAGACGCCAAGGAGCGCCCCCAGCGGGCATATCCCACGGCACCAGAAACGGGTGAAAACTCTGTTGAGGGCCAGGATGACAATGAAGAAAAGGCCGATGGATACGACCGTGTGAAAGTAGTTCTGGCGAAAAGGCAGCAGAGCCCAAGCTGTAAGTTCATAGACGGACCGCGCCCCGGTAGTAAGCGGTGGCAGGCCGATGGTTCCGACCCATTCAACCAGGCGCAGGGCCCCGGTATGGATAACCGGCAGAACGAACGTTCCGATGGAGCGCGCCAGCAACGACAGCGGGTCGAGCAGACCCACCTGCAGCGTGCCCGCCGTCGCCGCGGCCAGAAAGGCGAACAGGATATAGTACTTGAGACGCTGGTATTTCTTGTATCGGTTTGACTCAATCTTGCGAGCGCCGCGTCTGCGGGGTCTCTCGGACCGGATCTCGGAAATCCAGTGGTTGACCGAACCCAGCGGGCATACCCAGCCGCAAAAGAAACGCCCGAGGAAGATCGTGGGGATCAGGACGACGAGCGACCACAGCAGGCCCTTATACACGGTCCCGCTGGAAAGCAGGGTGGCGATCGCCACCAGGGGGTCGAACTCCAGGGCGATTGAAACCGGGTAGGGCAGACGGATCTCCGTGATGTCGGCGGGGCGAAAACTCACCTCGAAGGTGGTCTTGAGCACGAGCCAGAAGAATACTGCGAAGAACACTACTTGCGAGATGCGCCGAAGGTTTCTGACAGTACGGACGTGCATCAGACGATCTCTTTGTATCCGATGGACCGGTAATCGACCGTGCCCAGCCCGGATTGCTCGCCCAGGACGATGTGGCCGACGCGGTCGCCCTGAAGGCCGAGGAATTCCGCCGCCCGCGCGTCAGCCGCCACGGGATCGGTCGAACATATGACCGTGTCCTCCCGTGCCACGTAGTCAAGCGACCCTCCCTGCGGGCCGCCCCGCAACAGGACCCGGGTGGCATCGACCACGGTAAGCGTGGGGCGGCAGAAACTGACAAGGTCGACTATAGACTGGTCTATGTGCTGGTGCAACTGGTTGCGTCGTCCTCCGAGTATGCCGTACAGGTTCTTCATGCCGACAGTACACTGACACATCGAGTGCTGCTTGGTGATAGGCATGTTGATCAGCCTGTCCGTCTCTACGAAGTATTGCAGCACGGGCCAGGCCGTCAGGATTTTCCCGCCCAGATCCATTGTCACGAAATCGGCGGGTCTCGGGAGCATGACGCGGGCGCCGGCTTTCTCAGCGGCATCTCTTATGCCTGACCGGAGAAAGCAGCGGCGCGAGTCGTTGCAGCTTACGTCGGTGACTATCACTTCGGCGGCGCCGGCAGCCAGACAAATCCTGGTCATTTCAGCCACCAGTACGGGATTGGTATTGGCAGCCTGGGCCGCCGTTCTGTCCCACCCGATGTTGGGCTTTATCGTCACCCGCTCGCCCGCAGTAACAAACCGTTGGATGCCGCCCACGGCGTCGAGGGCAGCGTGAAGGGCAGCCGCCGGATCGTTATGCCGGGCCAGCGCAACCTGCGGCAGGGACGGGTCCGGGGGCACCTCGAAGTTGCTGACCTTGGTCATGACCGGCTGATAAGAAGCGGTCTGGCGGTTGTGAAAGAGAACACCGGTCCCGCCGGTCACCGCCGCCAGGGCCAGGGCCTGACCGGATTTCTTGAGGAATTCTCGTCGCTGCATACTGTTCCCGAACAAATGGCACCGAACGCTCGAATATATGGAATGCCCACGCGTCAGACAAGGTGTGTTGATATTCAACAGCGCGTGGCGGCATTCCTTAAGGGCCGCTTTTTTGCCCGGTGTCCGCGGCCGACGGCGGCAATCCGAGCAGAAATCGGCGCGGCCGACAGCCCGGGGCTTTCGCTTTCCGGTCGGAAATAGCGGGATGGCAGGGGCGGGCAAGGGGCGATTGACCTGCCTCTGTGAAAATTGATCTTCCGCCAGGGGAGAGAATTTGCGTTCTTTCGGTGGAACTCCCGTCTGCATCCGGGAACGGACATTCCAAAGTAATCAGCGAGGGATGTGATGAAAGACGACAAGCGAGAAGCGAAACGAAAGCTGGTCCGTAAGTTCTACGGTCAGCAGATCAGCAAGCAAACGGAGAGTTGCTGCTCAGGCGATTCTGACGCTGCTCAGGTGCAGGAAGACTTCGAGTTCTTCGGCTATTCGCCGCAGGAAGTAAGAGAGTTTCACGGTGGAGCGGCCGCCGGGCTGTGTTGCGGCAATCCCCTGCCGGGTGCGGCCATAAAAGCCGGGGAAACCGTCCTGGATCTCGGCAGCGGCCGAGGGCTGGATTGCTATCTGGCAGCCCGGCTGGTTGGAGAGACGGGGAAAGTGATAGGGGTTGACATGACCCCGGAGCTCGTCAGCAGTTCGCGGTCGCGAATTGCGACCCTCGGTCGCCGAAACATCGATATCCGCCTGGGAGAGATCGAAAACCTGCCGGTAGCGGATAACTCCGTCGACGTTGTTATTTCAAATTGCGTTATCAACCTCTCGCCGGACAAGCCGCGAGTCTTTCAGGAAATATTCCGGGTGCTCAAGCCGGGTGGCCGGCTGGCCGTGTCTGACATTGTGGCCATCACGGAACTGCCAGCCGAATTGCGAGAGGACAGCGACGCTTACGTGCAATGCATTGCGGGAGCCGCTCTGGTTACCGACCTGGAGAATATGCTCATCGGGGCGGGGTTTGAACGCGTCAGCGTGGCGCCCCAACAAGAGAGCCGGAGTGTAATTCGGAAGTGGAAGGCTGGTGAAAAGGCGGCCGACGCGGTAGCGTCCGCCCTCATCACGGCGATCAAACCGGCCTGACCGCTCCGCGTCGTCAGGCACTGGTGGGTAGGAAACCGGTGAAGACGACATTCTTCTCTGTAATATGTGGTATCCTGAGTGTGTGGATCCTGATGCCGGGGGATGGTGCTATGTCCGCTGAAAAATGGTGGGAACATACCGATGAGGCCCGAGAATACGACCTGTCCGCTCAACGGATCCTGATACTGTCAGCCGAGGGCTTTGATTTTCAGGAGTTGGAGATCGTCCGAGAATACTGGCTCGGCTGGGGCGCGCAGGTTCAGACCGCGGGGACTGAAGCTGGGATTCGGAAGACGGCGAGCCGTATGCGGCCAATGCCGCCATTGACACGCTGCGCGTGCTCAAGGACTACAACATTGTGTGATGCCGCCTGTGGACATCGGCGCGGGATTCTTGCATACTGAGGCAGGACGGCAGGAACGGAAAGCGACGGAAAGTCATTTCGGGGAGGCGTCGATGAAGGCAGACGCGCGTAAACCATTCAAGGTTCAGCCGGTCTGTCTGGTCGGTGACAGGTCATCGTTTCTCAGCCCGGACGGCCTCGGCTTTGTGGACATCGAAGACCGGGCCGAGCAGGAACGACGGACGAGCGAAATCCTTTCGCACCTGGCCATGGACCTCGCGGACAAGGTTCTTGTGCGTTCCGAGAGCGACCTGTTGCGCCTGGACACCGGGGCCGACGTATTCCTCGTGTTTGTGCACTGCATGCACAAGTTTTCGGCGCTGGAGGCGTTGGCGCGCACGGGTATTCCGCTGATCCTGGCCGGAGAGGAAGGCGCGCCGGGTGACGCCTTCGACACGTATTCCTCCATAGCCGACTGCGACAACGTGCACGTGGCGTTCAGTTACGACGGTATTGCACGGCGCGCGAGGGTGCTCAGGGCCGCCGCGTACGTGAGAAAGGCCACCGTGTGCGTCTTTGACTCGGGGGAACGGTCACTCGACGCCGCGCCGTGGTACCGCAATCCGGTGGTCGACGGGACGCTCAAGACCGCGTACGTGGATATGGAGGATTTCAGGCGCGAACTGACGCGTGCCGACACCGACGAGGCCGAAAGGCTGGCGAAGAGCTGGATGGAGGGAGCCATGGTGCTGGAGCCGACGCTTCAGGACGTCAGGCAATCGGCTGTTCTCTATCTGGCCATGAAGAGCGTAATTGACGGCATGGGGGCCGAGGCGGCCTACGTGCTCTGGTGCGGCCAGTTCTCCGAACTGGTCGGGGGAAAGATGTGCTATGCGATAGCCAAGCTGAACGAGACCGGTTACCTCACCGGTTGCTGGCGCGGTGAGAATGCCGCGCCCATGATGATCCTGCACGCGCTCTCCGGAAAGCCCGTGTTTTTCGGAGAGGTTCACACGTACGGCGGGGACGTCATGGCCGTGCGGCACTGTGCGGTTCCGTGCAACATGGCGGCCGGCCCGCCGGTTCTCAGAACGTGGCGTGGCCACGAAGGGACCGTAACCGCCTATTGCGAAATGCCCAGGGGAACGGTCACCGTGGTCAATATGGGCATCGGGGACAGGTTGGTCGTGTTGAAGGGCGAGGTGACCGAAACGCGCGACCTCGGCGGTGAGAATTGCCGCACCACCGTCATGGTACAGCTGCATAACCCGCCCGCGCCCCGGCAATTCGTGTCGCGCGAGATGGCCATGGTGTACGGGGATTTCGTGGACGACGTGCTGGCGGTCGCAGGAACGCTGCACATCAGATCCGATTGAATATCGGCCCGTTGAGTGACAGGTTGAGTCAAGGATACAGGTTAGAATATGTTGCTGCCTCTTCACGAAGGAGTCTTGTACGGCCCGGTGCAGTCCCGACGGTACGGGAAATCTCTGGGAATTAACCTGATGCCGACGACGTACAAGCTGTGCTCTTTCAACTGTGTTTACTGCCACTATGGGCTGACCGACGTATGTACCGCGGACTTGTCCGGGCGGGAGGACGACCTGCCGTCCGTCGATGAAGTCGTCACGGCGCTGGAACAAGCCCTCCGAAAACCGACGGAACTTGATCTGATTACGTTCTCCGGGAACGGCGAGCCCACCCTGTACCCCCGGTTTCCTGAACTGGTCGGTGCGGTCGCCGATCTTCGGGACGCGTACAAACCGTTGGCGCGGGTGGCGCTGCTGTCCAACGCCGCCGGCCTGGTGCGCGACGAGGTTCGCGGCAGTCTCTCCCGGGTGGACCTGCCGGTGCTTAAGCTCGATGCCGGCACCGAGAGAACCTTCCGGGCGATAAACAGGCCCGCCAAAGGAATCCGTTTCCGGGAAATCGTCGACCGTCTCATTGCGCTCGATAACATTTACCTTCAGACGGTGCTCCTGGACGGCACACCGTCGAATGTGAACCCGGCCGAGCTGGACGCCTATTTCGAGTTGCTCCGGCAGATCCGCCCCCTGGAAGTCCATATGTACTCGATTGACCGCCCCGTTCCCGATGCCGCGATATCGCTGGTCCCGCCCGATCGGCTCGAAGAGATTGCAGACCAGGCCAGCCGGGAAACGGGCGTCCCAGTGAGAGCGTTCTATGCCGGGGGGCAGCGGTGATCGCGTGAAACCGCACCTTGCTCGTACCGCTGTGACTTGTCGACGCGGGCGCTGAAGTCATGTCGCCCGGAGAAGAAGATGAGGACCTGCCGGGGCCGCCGCCGGCGGCCGTCCGGGATCCCCAACGTCGACTATAGCAACACAGGAGGAACGGTGTGCAGTCCGAAGATAGTGATCTGAGCATCCTTGCCATGTCCGAAGCGGACATTCCGTTTGCCAACAGGCTGACGGACATCGAGGAATGGGGGTATCTTCCCGATGATTTCCGGCGGTTGATTTCCCTGCAGCCGTCGGGCTGCTTCGTTGCGTGGAAGGGCGGTGAGCGCGCGGGCATGATTACGTGTATGCTTTACGGCGACTATGCTTTCCTTGGCTCGCTGATCGTCCTGGCGGCCTGCCGCCAGAAGAACATCGGCGAGCAGCTCATGCGTCATGCCATGAGCTATCTTGAAGGTGAAGGAGCAAGGACAATCGAGCTGGACGGAGTTTTCCCGGCCGTTTCTCTTTACCGGCGGCTGGGTTTTGTCGACAAGTATCTGTCCCTTCGTTTCTACCGCCCGCCGGGTGCGGCAGCCGGGTCGGCGTCGGCTCCCAAGACCGGTCACTCCGATTCCCTGGTCGAGTTCGACCTGCGTAAGACCGGCGTGAAGCGTGAGCATTTGCTCAGGCGCTATTGCCGGGAGTTCGGTCAGTCGGCCTATGCGGTCGGCGACACCGAATTGTCCGCCTACGCGATTGTCAGGCCGACGAGTGACGACCGGTTTACCGTGGCGCCTTTTGTCGCGCAAGATACCGATAGCGCCGGGCAGTTGCTCTCGGCCGTTGTGGCGAAGTACGCCGCGAAGGGCTTGGGTATGGGGGTTCCGGAGGTCAACCGGGATATGGTCGCCCTTTTGCTGCGCGAGGGCTTTACATACACGCAGCCGTCGGTGCGGATGTACCGAGGACCGAGAAGAGACTATGAGAGGCACGTGTATGGTATCGCGTCACCGGATAAGGGATAGCGGCGGGGCCGGCAGAGGAGTCTGGGCACGATCTCTCGTGAGTTCGTCGAGGTTTTTCACCCGATCCATGAGCGACTTGATGGATCGTCGGTGAACTGGGTGGTGACCGGCAGCTTCAGCTTTGCGATGCAGGGCCTGCCCGTCACGCCCTGGATATCGAGCGTCACGGACGGGGGCATTACTCCAAAGTGACGCTTTTTGTTGCCCGAAAGAACTAGGCCGGTGAAACCACGTAATATGTCAAGGAGCGGGGGCGGACGTCAAGAGACCCGGCTATCGAGTGGTTGAAGAGCCGGTCATGCGCGGCAGGCGTCGACGATTTTCCTGATGGCGGCCGTGTGTTCCGGTGTGGTGCCGCAACAGCCGCCGATAATGTTGACTCCCGCGGCCAGCAGCTTCTGCGCTTCATCCGCCATGAACTCCGGGGTCTCAGGGTAGACGACCCGGCCTTCCTGAATCAGCGGAAGCCCGGCGTTCGATTGGATCAGCAGGGGAAGCGATGTATGCTTCCTGAACTCCTCGGCAATCCTCACCATGTTCCGTATGCCGTTGCCGCAGTTCGATCCGATGATGTCGGCCCCGGCCTCGGCGAGCCCTTCGACGGCCTGCTCGACGCTTACCCCCATAATGGTGTAAAACCCTCTCGGCGTGGCATCGAAGGTCATGGTCGCCGCCACCGGTGTTGACGGCGCAATCGATTTCGCGGCTTTGACGGCCAGAACGGCTTCGGACAGGTCGGTCATGGTCTCCACGGTGATCATGTCGATACCCGCCTCTGCGAGCGCGCTTATCTGCCGCGCGAAGCTCTCCGAGACGGTCTCCGGGTCGGTGTCACCGTGCGGTTTGAGCAGGGTTCCGCTGGGGCCGCACGATGCCGACAGGTAATCTTTGTCGCCGACCGCCGCCCTCGCCGCCTGCACGGCGGCGGCGTTGATTCGTTCCGTCCTGTCGTCAAGGGCGTACGGCACGAGCCTGAGTGGCGAGGCCCCGAACGTGTTGGTGTGTATGATATCGGCGCCGGCTTCAAGATACAGATGGGCGATCCGTGTGAGCACATCCGGCCGGTCGAGGTTCATTCTCTCCGGGCAGTCGCCGATCTTCAGCCCTCGTTCTTGCAGCATCGTTCCCATGGCACCGTCGGCCACGAGCACGGTGCCGCTTTTCAGACAATCGAGCAGTTCCCGCACGTCACTTCACTCCGAGAAACCCCTTTACGCTCTCCACGGCGTTGGCGCCGTCGAAGCAGTACGCGTGGGCCCCGATCTGCCGGGCGTATTCCGCCGAGAGCGGTGCGCCCCCGACAATGAATTTCATTTTGTCGTACACTCCCCGTTCTCTGGCCAGCGCAATGACCTTTGCCATGACCGGCATGGTGGTGGTCAACAGGGCGGACATGCCGATTACCTGGGCGCCGGTGCGCTCGGCAGCGTCAATGAACTCCTGAGGCGGGACGTCCTTGCCGAGATCCACGACTTCGAATCCCGCCCCCTTGAGCATGATGCCGGCAAGGTTCTTTCCGATATCATGCAGGTCCCCCTGGACGGTGCCTATGACCACCCGGCCGATTGCCGGGACGCCCTCCCTGATAAGGTGCGGTTTGAGCAGGTCCATGCCGGCGTACATGGCCTTGGCGGCGAGCAGCACGTCGGGCAGGAAAATTTCGTGGGTTTTGAACCTCTCGCCGATCACGTTCATCCCCGCGATGAGCCCTTCGTCGAGTATGGTTTTTGGCGGCATGCCGGCGTCGAGCGCCTGCTGTGTCAACCGTGAAGTCTCTTCAGCCTGTCCCTTCTGCAGATTCTCTGATATCTGTTCGCAGATGCTCATATCCTGAACCCTCGTGTGTAAACCTTGCGTCAGTTCCTCTGTATTGCCCTGGCCCGTTGGCGGCAGGAGTGCGTCTCGCAGTCCCTGCAGAACGGGAATTTGTCGTCGAACTCGAAAATGTGACCGGGGCCGGCGACAATCACCCCCGTTACCGACTTGAGAGGCTGCATCAGAAAACTGTCTGAGAGTTCGATGCCGATCTCCTCAGGTGACAACGCCTGGAACAGTTTTCGCTGTGCGCTGACGTGCCAGCCGCAGTAACCGGGGCTGAACTGCATGACGCCGGCGGTCGTTTCCAGCCGCGCGGTCGCCTCCAACTGTTCATGGTACTCCAGCCTCATGACCTCACTTGCCATTTCCGTGCCTTCAGACGCCGCCGAATCAAGCATGGACCCGAGGGCGAATTCACGTTCATCAAAGAGGCGCGAGATTTCCGCACAGATGTCCTGCCCGACGGTGACGGCAAACAGGGCCAGGCTGTCCGCCGACCGGTAGATGTCTTCCAGCGGCGTGTGCTCGGCGTTCAGAGCTTCGCCTCGGTACACCGCCTCGAAGTCGGCTTCGGACACCTCCCTCAACAGGCCGACGGGATCAGCAAGCCTGCCGTACAGCAGGACCGACTGCCGTGCGAGGTCCGAGGTTCGGGCGTCCGGGACGACATCGCGCGGGATTCCCTGGGCCCGGAGCACGGCCTCGACGGGGGGAATCACCTCGTCAACAGGTATGCCTATTACCCTTCGCATCAACTCGTTTCGGGCAGGTGCTCCATGCCGTGTCGGCGCGCCTCGGCCTGCATGAGTTCCGTCAGTTCTCGCCGGACGTCTTCAGGCAGCCCCACCGGCTCGTGTTTTTCTACAAGACGTTTTACCTCGGCGCGGGCACGGTCCGTGAGACTCACGCGTCCTTCAGCCTCCCATCGGGACCGATTCGCCCGATCGATCACTGGTCCGGGGAAGTACATCTCTTCCTTGAGATACCGGCGGGTGTGGTCCGAGATCAGCAGGTGCTGTTCGGCCAGCAGTTCTTCGAAGCGCGGCAGGGCCGGGAAGTCCTCTTTCGGCTCGATGCCCTCGATCATGCGGAAGGCCATCCCGCAGATCTCGTTGTCGAGCACCAGCTTCTCGAGGCTGAAGCAGCTTTCAAAGTCAAGCATGCCGGGACCGGATATGCTGTTTATGCCGGCAAGGGCGGCCAGCACGGCTCCCATGCCCGATTCCAGTCCCGCCTGGGCGTCAAGCAACTTGGCGTCACTCAATCCGATATAAGCCTGGGTCGGCAGACCAAGGTATTTCCCGATTTCATTGTATGCGCAGTCGAGCATCATGGTACCGATAGCGCCCATGGGTGTGGTCTCAAACCGGACGTCGAATACGGCCGGCGAACCTCCGTACAGCACGGGAGCGCCGGGGTTGGTCAACTGGCTGATCACCAGCCCGCTCAACGTCTCGGCCGTGTGCTGAACAAGTGAGCCTACCAGCGTCACGGGGGCCATGAAACCGGAAAGCGGCATCGAGATAAACTCCACCGGAATTGAATGTCGGGCGCAGTCGACGACGTTCTGGGAGGTGACGTCGCTCCACTTGACCGGGGAGGTGGGGCAGCAGGAGAAGATGGTCAGCGGGCGGGCGGCCAGATTCTCCTTGGACCCGCGCACGGCCACCTGGAGGTCCTTCATTATATTAAACGCCTCAATAGTAAAGGTGCCCGTCACGACCGGCTTGTCGCAGAACAGCAGGCTCAAGTACAGCCGGTAGCTGTCCGATACCATCTCCGGCACGTCCGCCGGGATCATGGCCGTCGACTGCATGGCAATATGCCTCATCGATGCCATGAGCTTCGCATAGCTGACGTAGTCGGCCGTGGCCGGCCTGCGAATCCTGCCGCTTTCGCCGTCAAGGACGTTGATGGCTGCCGAACCGGGTGTGAAATTCACCCTGAGCCCCGACAGGACGGCGGCCTCGTCGCCCGAAGAATCGTACAGCGTGAAACCGTCGGGTGCCGTCCTGAGGCTGTTGTCAATCATGTCAGCCGTGAGGTAGGCGCGTTTTTTTGTCCGGTCGATTCTGGCGCCGTGGTCGGCCAGCATCGAAACAACCCCCTCGTTGTGGATTTCGACGCCGAGCTTGTACAGCAGGTCACGCCCCTCCGAAACGATCTTCTCCAGCAGGCTTTCATCGAGGAATCGAAGTTTAGGTCTCACGTTTTGGCTCCTGTAAAGGCCGGACTTCGGCGGAGCCCGGTAATCCGGGGTGCGCTCGTTGAACGGCAAGCACTAATTTGTACCTCAAAGGCCCGCCTGTCAAGTCGGCGGGGGGAAGTTCCGGCGCCAAACAGCCGCCGGGAATGACGTTTTTGACATCGCGCGGACCTGACACGATCGAGCGAATCGGGGCCGGCTGTTCACCGGTACAGGTGATAGTCTAAGGGAGTGGTAATCTTTACCGTTGACAGTGTTGTGATGTGTCCGGCATATTGCCAGATCAGAGTTGCAGAATGACACGCGGGCCGCAGCGCCGGCCGCCGCGCTGAATTCGCAATCCGGCAAAGGATAACAGCTTCACCAGAACAGGGATTTTTAGGAGGAGTGCAATGAGGAAGCCAGAGTCATTGGTTCTCGTCGGGTTTTTTGCGGCCGTAACCCTTTTCGGTTTGACCGCGAGTTCCTATGCGGACACGTACATCAAGCACGTCACGCACACTGACTCGTTTGAGGCGATGGGCCAGGTCCAGCCGGCACGGGACGATACGTCCGAGTGCTGGGTGACCGATGGGAGGGCCTGTATCATCAATGCTGATAGCGCGTCCTTCGTCATGATCGCCGATAAGAACATCATGTACATGATCGACCACTATGAAAAGACATATTCGGAAATGCCACTCGACGCGGTCGGTGACATCAAGAAGATGGCCGGCCTGGAGGATGATGAAGAGGGCGCCGAGTACGCCGAGATGATGCAGGGCATGATGGGGGGGATGATGGCCATGACGGTCAGCGTTACCCCGACCGAGGAAAAGAAGAAGATCGACAAGTGGACTGCCACCAAGTACATCGTGGATATGACCATGCCGATGGGGTCGAGCAAGTCGGAAGTCTGGGCGACCGAGGATATCGACGTTGACTACGATGTCCTTCGCACCATCAGTTACGCCATGATGTCCTACGTCCCGGGTTTCGCGGAGGCCATGAAGGAAATGGCGAAGGTGAAAGGCGTCGCTCTCCTGAGCGTGGGCGAGGCGTCCATGATGGGCGCGGCCGTCAAGACGTTGACGAAGTTGGTTGAAATTGCCGACAAACCTGCGCCGGCGGGCACCTTCAGCGTGCCGGAGGGGTACGAGAAAATTGAAATGAAGGGTATGGGGCGGCCATAGGCTCCACCTTCAGGCTGCCCTGGCGGGATTACGGGGGCGGAGAGCCACGGCGTGCGGGCATCGGTCCGTATCACCGGGTCGATGCTGCGTGGGCGTGATCCGTAAAACAAATGCTTGCCCGCATCCCGCCACGTGCGTAAATTGAGCACTGCGTATCCGAATTACATGGATATTTACCCTCGATACTTGACATATGTGACGTTCCGGTTCCGTGCCCTGATTAGATCCCGCGAGCACGAACGCGTCCGATGTCGGTGAAGGAAACAGGGAGTCAAGAGTGCCGGGTGACGACGACAAGTACCGGTCGGACAGCACGGGACGGCCTTCCGCGAGTGAGGACCCGCTTGGCATAATCGGCTGGGTGGTCGGCGGTAAATACAAGATCGGGTCTTACGTTGGCGGCGGCGGCTTCGGCGAGGTCTACGGCGGCTACAACGTCAACCTGATAGAACAGCGGGTTATCGTCAAGTTCTTCAAGCGGGTGCAGGTCCGGGACAAGTTCGACAAGGAAGCCAGGATCCTCTGCATGCTGGACCACCCCAACATCTCGCGGGTGATCGATTACCTTCCGGACGAGGGCGCCCTGGTCATTCAATACATCGACGGCCGCAACGGCGCCGAGGTCCTGAAGGAAACAGGCTCGCTGGCGGAGGACATGTTTCTGCGCGTGGCCCGGTCCATGACCGACGCCGTCGCCTATGCCCACGAACGAAAGATTGCGCACCGCGATATCAAACCGGCCAACATTCTCATCGACAGAAACGACCACGTCTACCTGATCGACTTCGGCATCGCCAAGGAGATCGGCGGCGCGGCCACCAAGACGGCCTACCAGGCGTTAACGCCCATGTTCGCCGCACCCGAACGCCAGGCGGGCGACCGCGACTACAACCCCTTCCTGAGCGACATTTACGAGCTTGGCATTACGCTGTTCACTTTCGCCACCAACAGTATGCCGTATCGCAATCCGGTGTCGCCGAACCCCGCCGAATGGGGCGGGCGGGTCGCCGGTCGCCTCTCCCCGCAGCTTCGACGTATCATCAAGAAAGCGACGCACCCGGAGCCGGCAAAGCGCCACCAGTCGGCCAGGGAATTGCTCAGCGAGTTGAATGCGATTGAGAACGTCTACCACCGGCGTCGCAGAAAGCCGCTGTGGGCGGCCGTGATCGTTATCGCGCTGGCAGCGGCGGCCTTCCTGGGTCGCGATACCGTACGGGGCTGGCTGTCGCTCGGCGGCGCTGAGCCGACGGCAAGTCAGGCCGAGAGGGCCCTTGACCGGGATCAGGCGGGCACGGACCGGGAACCGCTGAACGAGCCGGCAGGCGCGGCGGCGGATACCGTCGCACGCGACGCCGGTCGCCAGGCGGATACCGGCGCCCTGACCGGGGCAGCCACAGGCGTTACGGAAACCATCCAGCAGCGCCCGGAGCCGCCCAGAGCAGCCCAGGAGACCACTCAGGAAACGACCGAACCGGTAGTTGCGCCGGTTGAAGAAGTATCGCCAACCCTGCGCGTGGATGTTATTCCCGAGGGTTTTGAGAAGCTGCTCATAGATGACAGGGAACGGGTTCCGGGGCGGGCCTTTGACATCGCATCCGGCACTCACCAGGTGATCGTTGTCCACCCGGCCTATCCCGTGCTCAGAAAGGTCGTGCGCGTTTCGGATGAGCAGACGAGCGTGGCCTACGATCTGGAGAGAGAGTTTGCCGGGGCTGATACGGTCAGCGTCCAGGTGGCGCTGTACCCGCCGACCGATGACAACCTGGTCGAGTTTACCCTGAACGGCCGCAAACGGATTTACACCCAGTTCCCGGTGCTTGACCTGGCCGTTCTCGAAGGTGACTGGCAAATAAGTGTTGATGTGTTGCCAGTAAACGACTATCTTGGTGTACTTTTGAAAGTAGACTCCAGCGTGACATTCCCATACGGAGGCGGCCCGCGGGTCGGGCTCGCCGGGGCTGCCGGAACCACAACTCTCATGGCTGGCGAAAACGGACACGCAGTCCCACTGCTTATCTACTGGTCAGAACAATAGGTTTGAAACCTGAACATAACAGTCTAAGGAGGCAGGATGCGTAGTTGTAACCGCATGCTGAAAGGCATTGCCGTGTTGGTCCTGCTTGTCTTTGCGCAGTCGATGGTGTTACCGCAGTTGGTCCGGGCGCAGGCTCCCGAATGCGTCTACGACAAGACGAAACCGTCCCTGGATCACGCGCGAACCAATTTCAAGATCACCAACTACGACTGTGCGGAGATGGAGTTGAAGGACCTCCTGGCAGTGGACACGCTGGCCCTTCAAGACAAAGCGGACGCCCATATTCTGCTGGCTGCCGTCTACTACGCCAAAGTGCGAGGCGACAAGGAGAAGCGGAACCGGGTCATGAAAGAGTTCGTCGCGGCCTTCAAGGCTGCCCGCGAGTGGCGCGGCGTGCTCGACATCCAGTCACCCGAGTTTCTCGCTCTCATGAAAGAGGCGCAGGATTTGGTGGATCAGGAGGAGAGCGCCATGGCGGCCGTCGAGGAACAGGTGCCCGGGGCCAGGGTGGATCTGGGGCTGAAAGACGAGGATAAAGGCAAAAAGAAGCCCTGGTATAAACGCTGGTGGGTGCTCGGCATCGGAGTCGGCGTTGTTGCCATGGCCGTGGCCGTGGCCGCCGGCGGGGGCGGTGATGAACCCGGTGAGGAGCCGCTTGGCCCGCTGCCCGGATTCCCCGGACATCCTTAAGTAAGATGGACCGTACCGGCAAGATGGCGGCATCGCAAGCCGCAATGACCTTGAGAAAAGCAAATTGAGAGATCCCAAAGATATCAGGAAGGAGCCCGTAAGATGCGAAACTCAGGCAAAGTGTTACTCTTGATCGTCACGCTGGTTGTGCTTCTGTCGGCGCAATTGGCGGCCCAGGCGCCCGGCACCATATTGTACCAGGGGCGCCTGACCAATGCCGACGGCGACCCGATTGTCGCCCCGACAGACGTGAAGTTCAGGATACTAAAAGATACCACGGCGTCACCGGAGGTGATCCTGGATACTACTATGAGCATCACGCCGGACACGAACGGGGTATTCACCGTCGAGCTTGGACCGCTGATAAACCCTTCAGACTGGAACGGCGCCAAGCGGTTTCTCGGCATAACCGTTGGGACCGATGCGGAAATGCTGCCGTACCAGGTTCTGACATCGGTGCCATATGCCCTTTCGGCGGGGCAGGCTGAGATGGCCGCAGGCGTGGGTAACAATTCCGTCACGTCGTCTTCCATCGTCGATGGCTCAATAATGAACGCAGATATCAGCGGCTCGGCGGCCATTGCCGCGAGCAAGATCTCCGGCACTGCGGCCACGCTGGGTGCAAGCCAGACGTTTACCGGGACTCAGACCTTTCATGACAGCACCATGACGGTCGGGTCGGCCGGCATCACCATTGGCAACTTCGGCATTGCTCCAAGCGCGACATATCTTATGCGAATGCGGCGAAACTACAACACCACCGCGCCCCGGTACGGAGTGGACATCAATATGGTTAACGCGAGCACGGGGACTACGTACGGCCTGGTATCTAATGTGCAGCATACTACGGTCAGCGGCGGCGGAAGCGTCTATGGCGTTAGCACCGATGCTATAAGTGATGGAGGAACGCGATACGGTGTCGAGGTTTATGCCGCACGCCAGACGGTACCGTCTTACACGGGAACCACCTACGGAGTTATGTCCGGCGCGTTCAACGGGCTTAACGTTTACGGCCTGTACGCTGACGGCGGTAACTGCTCTAACTACTACGGCATATATTGCGCCACCGCAAGCGGTGTTACGGGGACGAACCTTGCCGGGTACTTTAACGGCAGCATCAATGTTACCGGCTCGGTGCTCGGACCCGGGATTTTCTTTACGGTCGATCACCCGCTCGATCCGGAGAACAAGTACCTCAGCCACAGTTCCGTCGAGTCTCCCGACATGATGAACGTATACAACGGTAATGTCACCACCGACGGCAACGGTGAGGCGGTCGTTCAACTGCCGGACTACTTCAGTGCCTTCAACCGGGATTTCAGGTACCAGTTGACGCCGATCGGTGAGTTCGCCCAGGCCATCGTGGCCGAGGAAATATCCGGGAATGCCTTTACGATCAGGACCGACAAGCCCAATGTCAAGGTTTCGTGGCAAGTGACCGGTATCCGCACGGATGCCTGGGCCGAGGCTAACCGCATGCAGGTGGAAAGGGTAAAACCGGACAATGAGAGAGGCCTGTACATGCATCCGGAGGCGTTCGGCCTTGGTCCGGAGAAGTACATCAACTACGAGCAGGAGCAGGAAGCTGACAGGGCGGCAGGTGAAGAAGGCAGGCAGCAGCAGTGAGCGGAGCGTCTTTCATCCTTGTCATTCAAAACTGGCGTAATCAGGATGCTGATTACGCTCCAGTAAGAGAGGTCAGCTATGAAAAAAACGATTAGCATAATATCGGCGCTGGGCCTGATGCTGATTGCCTCTCAGGTGATGGCTCAGGCGGGCAGCGCCAATTACCTGCTCACGAACGGCGGTGTTGTCGGGGGCGGCGGCGGCGGAACGTCGGCCAATGCCGCCCTGGTCGGCAACTTCGGAAACGGCCCGATGGGTGTCAGCAGTTCGGCCAATTACACGGTCAATGGTGGTGTCATCGGTTCCATGGAGGCCGGACCGCGCTTTTTCGCAGCGTATGGCATCCCCGACGAGCAGATCGTGCCGGTGGCCAACTACCCGCTCAGCGTGACCTACGGCAACCAGGAGGGTACGGTCGTCGGGGCGTTCTTCTCCCGGCCGTCCGCCGGAACGTCATACGGTCAGGCCGCCATGACGGTTGGAGCCGGCAGCACCCTGCAATACACGATCCCGGCCGCCAGCCTGACCGTCCGAGGGCTGGAATACTACGTACGGATCGTGGATCAGGGCACAAATGACACCGTTTACGTGGGCTCGGCCGATAACCCGCTGCGGTTCGTGTGCGAGTTGAACAACAGCCAGGGCAGGCGGCCGACGGGCATGCCGGATGCGCAGTATCGCATTATCGGTCTGCCGGTCAATATCCAGGGCGACAATACGCCGCAGACGATTTTCCTGGACGACCTGGGCGCGGTGGATGTCACGCAATGGCGGCTGGGCCGCTATGAAGCGGACGACGACACGATCTATGCATATCCGAACGTCGCCGGCGTGAAACCGGGAACGGGGTACTGGTTGATCGCCCGCGGCGGGCGTCGCTACGGCGCCGCCGGGTACTCGATGCTTCCCAACCTGACCTATGACGGAAGCGAGTATTACCGACCGGGCGTACAACTGGATTCCGGCTGGAACCAACTGGCCAATCCGTTTTCTTTTCCGGTGCGGTGGCATGACGTGTTTTTTGACACCAGCAATGTTATTCTGACCGTTCATTCCGACGCCATTCTTGACGATGCCGCGTACTGGTATGACGGCGGCCTGGCGGATTACCGCACGGTCAACTCGATTCCCGCCTGGGAAGGCTTTTTTGTCTACATCAAGAGGTCGGGCGTCAAGATTCTGTATCCGTTTGAGGAGTCTACAGTTACCGGCATGCCGGCGGCGCTGGCGGCGGACACGCTGAGCATCGTCGACGGCTGGCACATAAACCTCCAACTGGCCTCTGCCGGCGGCAGGGACGGGATCAATTTTGCCGGCGTGCGAAGCGACGCGCGGCCGGGTGATGACGCCTACGACTTCGTGGAACCGCCGTCCCCGCCCGAGGCACCGTACCTGGCCTTCTCCATGCCGGATCAGGGCGGCCTGTTCCGCACCGATTACAGACCGTATTTCACTGACGGCGCCACCTGGGATGTGGTTATGTCAAAGGGCAGCAAGCGCGTCCTGATGGTCACGGGTATCGACCAGATCCCGGACGACATGCAGGCCTGGCTGATCACTGACAAGGGCACGGTGAACGAGCTTACCGAAGGAATGACCATCGAACTGCCGGGGGACGTAGCCGGCGGTCGCCTGGCGGTCGGAAAGCCCGAATACCTCGCCAGCCTGCTTGCGGAGGCCCTGCCGGAGAACTACGAACTGAGCCAGAGCTTCCCGAATCCGTTTAACCCCACCGCCACCATCCGCTTCGCCCTTCCCAACTCGGGCAACGTGAAGCTGGTTGTCTACAACGTCCTTGGCCAGCATGTGACCGCGCTGGTGGACGGGCCCCTCGAAGCCGGGCGCCACGTGGTAGTCTGGGAAGGACGTGACGACGGCGGCAAGACGGTCGCGAGCGGTGTCTACTTCTATCGTCTGACGGCCGGGAAGTTCCGCGACTCGAAGAAGATGGTGTTTCTGAAGTAGCCTCTCCGGCGGCGAAACGGGATCGGGAAGACCGGGTGTTGCACGGCTCTACCCGCGCCATTGGATTGGTACGCCCGGGGTCGGGACAACGTGATGCCGGGTGGGGATAGTCTGCATCGCTGGAGTTGAAACATTGACTGTGGTCTGAAACGGCAGGTATATTTGACGTTGTCATACAACCGCACGAGTGTTGGGAGGATATGATGGGTAAGCCCGCCGCCCGCATGGGCGACATGACCGTTCACGGCGGTTCGATACTTGCCGGGGCTCCCACCGTGATGATCGGGGGCAAGCCCGCGGCACGGGTCGGCGACATGCACGTTTGCCCCATGCTCAACCCGGGCGTGCCACCCCCTCCGCACGTCGGTGCGGCCATTTTGCCCCCGGGCTGTCCCACGGTGATGATTGGCGGCATGCCTGCCGCCTGTGTCGGCGACATGGTGGCGTGTTCCGGTCCGCCTGATTCCATTGCCCCCCCCGGTTGCCCCACGGTCCTTATCGGACCGGGAGGAGGCGGCGGTGGAGGCGGTGGTGCCGCCCAGACGGGATCAGCCGCGGCGGGCACCGGTGCCGGCGCGGCGCAACTGGAAGGCAGTGTTGAAGACGACGAAAAGGAAACCCACTACCTTGACGTGAGTTTCGAGGACAAGGGCGGGTTTCCGATCTCCGGCGTCGGATACACCGTCAAATCTCCTGATAACAAGACCGGCAGGGGACTGCTGTCCGGAAAGCTGAAGAGGGCCGACGTACCGGCGGGCAATTACGAAATCGCCCTGCACGCCATCGTCAACGCCAAATGGTCGACCAGGGAAGCTCCCACCGGAGATAAGGTGAAACTGATTGTCGAGACGGCCGGTATGGAGCCGGGGGAGACGGCCACGCTCGAAATCTACTTGCGAGACGCCAACTTCGCCACGCGGCTGATGAAATCCTGGGAAGTCCAGATCAGCGGCGACAAGATCGAAGAAGAGTGGGAATTCAAGGTCGACGACGAGTATCTCAAGATGCAGGGCGAGAAGGAACAATCCGGCGGCTATTCCTTCCCTCTCTTCTACTTCATGGTCAGGATCGGCGATTTGCAGATGCGTTCGGGGCTGCTCAGGTTCAAGGACTGGGTGGAAGTCGAGCTCAAGGACGAAGACGGCAACGCCATCGGCAACAAGAAGTATCGTGTTTCTCTGTCCAACGGTGAAACGCGCAGCGGCACGCTGGACGGAAACGGGACGGCCAGGGAAGAGAACGTCCCTCCCGGGCCGGTCAGAACGTCGGTAGACGTGAAAAGTTGAGGACTTTGCAGACATGACAGCATGGGTGAGCGATGGCCGGCGGCGTCATTGACGTTGCGGTCGAAGCGTTAGGGGCCGCCGTTAAGGCCATTGCCGTTTCGGGCGCCGTTGCGAAGATCAAAGCCAGGCCCACGGCGGTGGATTTCCTCGAACTGGAGGATACCCTTTTCAACGACGGCAGCGCCGTGATGATGCCCGAGGCGCCTGCACCGGAGGGCGGTGGTGGGGGCGGCGATGCGCCTCCGCTTCTTACCGGGGTGAGAGCCCTCGCACTGGGCATAAACCATCTGGTTCTCTATCCCGAAAAGCGCATGGTCATCACCGGGCACACCCACCAGGGGGACGATATCCCCGATACTTTCCGGCTGTCCCGGGAGCGGGCCGAGGGTGTTCAGTACCTCCTTGAGGGAGACATTGAAAAGTGGCGGGACACTTGTGACAAGCGCCACGTTATCAAGGATTACCAGCGCATCCTCAAGTACTTCCATGAACTGGCGCCTTGGAAGGGCGGCAACTGGAACTGTGATCCCGGTGACGCGACCGGCGATTGGAACGACGCTACAAAGAACGCTCTCAACGAGTTTGCCAAGGGATTCAACAAGGATTTCGCCCATCCGCCCGATATCCCCAAACTGCCGGACAACCTGGGGACACAAATGGAGGCGGGCGAACACAAGTGGCCCAAGGATCACTGGCCGGCGCTGTATCATCTGTACGATCGTCTGTTGCGCGATACGCTTTCGGTGGACGCGGCGAAACTCGGTCAACTCCGGACACAGCAGGTGAAGAAGCGATTTCTCAACCTGAAAGCCATCGGGTGTGCCCATTCGTTTGCCATCGATCCCCCACCCGAAGACGTGTACAAGTATCGGTCGACGACCAACACGCGGGTCGAGATTCTCTTTTTCCCGGGGGCGGAGACGGAGAAACCCGAACTGATGTGCTGGCCGACCTTTGATGCCTTGCACCAGGCGGAGCAGTGCCCCATATGGCACCACGATCTAATGCGCCGCTCGTACATCGATTCGGGCGACCTGCACGCGGTCGTCTACCACCTCAGGTTCCGGCACTACGACCGTGTCAAGAAATCATGGCAGTACATTCCTGAGGACAAGGACCTGAAAATCAGGACCTTTGAGAAGGAGGGCGCCAACCCGCCCAAGGAAATCCGCACCATCACCCAGTACCACAACGGCATATATTCGGCAAGGGTGCAGTTTTCCGAGGCCAACCCGAACTTCGCGGCCAAGAAGCTGTACTTTATGTTCGAGACGGCCAACAGGTGGATCTACACTGCCAACAAGGACGCTACGCCGAAGATCGTTACCATTCAGCCTGCCGACTACAACGCGCTGACCTTTGCCGAGAAATACAAGCGCTATGACCTTCCGGCCAAATGGTGCTCGCTGAATTACTGGACCCTGTACACGGCCGGCCTCACGGACGGAGCGGTGTTCCAGGAGGCCGTCAAAGATAAGCGCCAACTCAAGCCGTTCGGCGCCAAGACCACGGCCGAGAGTGAGCCGCTCACGTTTTCGCTGGATGACATTGTCCTTATGGACGCGGCCGGCCACGACCAGGATGTCAAGGACGAGAACCAGCGGGGCACCGCCAAGGAGCTGTGCGACGGCGTGGCGGCCGGGGATCCCGGCTCGCGGGTGAAGCTGTTCGTGGTCGACGATGCCACCAAGCAGCTCAAGCTGTACCGGTCGGCCGACGCCGACCCCAAGTCATGCCGGATCAGATTTGACAAGAACCTGATCACGGTGCCGGCGCCCGGCGTGAGGATCGTTCATTTTCGCGACGGTTTTTACACCGTGGCCAACCGCCGGACCACCGATCAGCCGGCCGACTGGATGGACAAGAACTTCGTCGTCGGGGCCAGGCTGGCCTTGCGTAACGATCCGGACAAGCACAAATCCTGGCCACTGCAGCACTTCAGCGTGCATCAGGGTTTCACCGGCGATTACGATCTGCACTACTTCCACAGGCTGCATCTGGAAGACGACCACCCGGTATCTTTCCTCATTATCTATACCTCAATAAACTTCATGCTCGATACCCGCCAGGACCCTGAGGACCCCGCGTGGACAGGCGACGCCAAGAATCCACAAGACGCTGATGTGACCAAGTTCGTCGACGAGGGTGTGTACAACGCGATCGAGTACTGGAACCGAAAAGGCTACTATTTTGAAGAAGAGGGCGCGGCCGCGGACTGTGTCCTGATCCGCCGGTTCTATTTCTTCGACGAACGGGAGACGTTCAAACTGGCGACAGCCGACGTGCCGAAGAACGTCGATTTTGACACCGATCCGACGGCTGTTTTTATCGATGGTGACTTTCAGACCGCTCAGGAGAACGCCTTCGGAGGACCGGTCAGGTTTGTGGCCTTTGTCTGCCCCGACCAGGACGTGAACACGCCCTATGGTGATGCCTATGCCTGGCCGGTCAGGGGCGAGAACAAGGCCAGCGGCGTGGCCGCCTACTCGGTCCTGAAGCTGAACAAGTCGGCTTATAAGATTGTGCTGAACATCTTTGACTACAACAACAAGCCTCCAGCGAACCCGGCCACCGAAGCGTCGGCATACAAGGAGGACGGCACGCGGTACGGGGTCTTCACGCTGGCCCACGAACTCGGGCACGTCACGAGCCTGGCTGACGAGTACGTGCAGGATGTACCGGCGGAGACAGGGGGCACGGCGAACAACACCCAGGGCTACCCCGCTTTCGACCAGTTCTTTGAGCAGTATACAATGCCCTCCAACGAGCCGTCCATGATGTACCTTAATGGCTCCCCGCGCCTGCACCATACCTGGTATCACTTGCACTGTATACAGCATCACATAGATGACCCCGCGGGTGATCTCAGGGACGCGGCGTGGCTGGGAGGCAAGAAGTTTGTCGCGCGCTTTGTCACGACTGATTACGATTACAGGTACAAGCGGGACCTGACGGGGGCGTCGCCCGTGCCGCAGGATATCCGAACACCGTACAAGCAGGAAAAGAGATATGAGTTACCCAACTGGGTGGTGGTTTCGCTCATTCCTGACCTGACGCCGCTATCGAATCCGTTGAAGGCCAAGATCAGGACCGAGGCGGCCGACAAGTCCTTCTATTTCACCGGCACGATGACCGTCGCCGAGCGGGACGATATCAAGAACCGGTTTGCCGCTGGTGCTGCCGGTGACGCGGACAGGAAGATGATAGACCGCCTGTATCAGAAGACGCGGTCGACACGAAGAGTGTATCTGGCGTTGTACGACACCGGGCAGGACGAGTCCTCCTGCCGGTTCTTCCACGAAAACCAGGTTGATGAATGCCAGGCTGTCCTGGTCGTCCGCGTCTTTCTCGGAATTGACTTCACGGATGATGACGTCGCCGCCGGTAACTGGACGTGGGCCGATTTGCACGCCGTTCTGGACGAGCTCAAGAACGGGTGGGCGGAACTCGGCAATACTTACCGGCTCGTTCGAACCGCGGGCGCCAACGACATTGAACGGATATATGTTCACTTCATGGCGGGCTTTGCCGACGCGGGCAAAGCCGGCGCAGACTGGAGCTACAAGCTCGACCTTCTCAGGTCGACCACGACGTTTGAAGTGACGGTGGCCACTGCGCCGAACCCGGTCCCGCCGCCGCCGGCCAACGCATCGTATGATGCCGGGCCCAAGAAGCTCAAGTACAAGGGGAGGATGACCGACGCCGATCAGGGTCAACTTCAAGGATACTTCGCCGGCCAGGCGGCCGATGAGGCCAAAGTTGATGATTTGCACGAGAAATCGACGACGGTGGAGCGGATTGTCAGCGCCAGCGGGGAAATCGACGTGCCGAGGGACGTCACCGCGGAAGATCTGAAGCACCACTTCATTAATATGTATCCGGATGACGACGTCACCGACAGGTTGAAGTTTCTTGAGACTTGGGTGAGCAGCGAGCTGGGAGCCACTTACGAGGTGCAGCAGATTCCGCCACCGGCTCCCCCGCTTCCTCCTCCACCCCCGCCGCCGCCTCCGCCACCCCCGCCCCCGCCACCGGGGCCGTAGGGAGTGTGACGCATGAGCGGTTGCAGAATGGATAGCGCCGAGGAATAAAATGACAGGAGTTCTTTCGACATATGGATACGCGAAGACAGGTGATCCGTGCGATGTGCCTGGTACTGGCGGTCACGGCCTCGGCCGGGTGCACGGGAAATGCTTCGCGAGCTCAGACGGCTCAAGGGGCAGAGGAGACGACCGTGGCTGAAGTGCTGACTATCAATACAAACCGCTTTGCCGATCTCCAGAACAGTTCGTTCCTGCCGGTCAGCGGGCGCATAACCGGTAACGAAGTGTGGTTCAGTCCATCCATGGACACCGGCCGCATGCGTATTCCCGCCTGTCTGGGGCTGCACGGGGACGTTCTCGTCGCCGGTTATGGCACTCTTCTGGTAGGCGTGAGACGGCAGGACGGCCCCGCGCTCTGGGCGCACACGATCACCGGCAATCACGCTTTCATGATGAACGAGCGCGGTATCGTTACCCTTAATCACGCCGGGTTCTTTGTCCTGCGGGATTTCGAGGGCGAGACGGTCGAGAAAAAATACCTGGCCATGGTCACTCGCGAGACCTTTCTGCACTTCTTCGCTGAGGTCGGCGAGGAAACGGTGTTCTGTTTCCAGACGTACCCCAAGCCGGTGAATAAGCCGGGTATGCAAGTGGAGTTGCCGAGGACTGCGTTCATTCGATATATTCCAGACCACCGCGATATTCGCTGGTACTTTGAGCGTCGGGAAACATGCCTGGACGCTCTGATCAGCCGGGACCTCGCGCGCGTCTATATCGCCGTCTACGACAAGCTGTATTCGTTCCCGACCGACGCCGCCTCGGAGGATTCGGTCGTGACTGTCGAGTTCACCAGGATTGCGTCGTTATCGGTGGATCACAGCGGTAAGGCGCTGGTGGTCGATATGACGGAAGAGGGGACGGAACTGAAGCAGGTGGCGGCCGACGGCCAAATCGAGTGGACCGTTCCACTCGGGACCTTGCCGGTATCGCCGCAACCGCCGGCCTCGTCGCCGGACGGCTACGTGTACATTGTCAGCGGCAATGTTCTGCATCAAATAAAGGACGGGGCCATTCTCTGGAGTCGTCCCCTGCCCGCCGGGCCGGACGAGATTCTCTACAGCGTGCTGGCCGACAATTCGGTGCTGGCCGCCGCCGGCCAGGCCCTCGTGCACGTTTCCGACCGGGGCGAAGAAATCATGGCCAAAATGATGCTCTCGCCGATCGGTACCAGGCCGCTCATGGATGAACAGGGGAGAGTCTACCTGGGAGGTGCCGATGGCATTCGTTGTCTTCAGTAGGATCACCCATGCTGCGGGGAAACGCCCATGACTTCATACAATAACCAGTTTCGCATTGACCTGCCCGACGGATGGGAAGACCGGTCGGTCCACTACCTGCTCGGACCGGAGGAGGGCGGGACCCAGCACAGCCTGACGATCGTCGTTGACCGCTATGCCAGGGGCGCCGAGTTGGCCGAATACGCCCGACAGAGAATCGAAACCGCCGTTGATGCCATCCCCGGGGCCGAAATCCTCAAGGAGGAAGAGAAGTCACTTCCGGACGGTCGCACGGTCTACGAGTGCGTCTTCAAATGGGTTCCGTCCGACGGCAAGGCGGAGTTTCGCAAGATTGATTGCATGATTATCGACGGCGTGGGGTACACGTTCACGTCGAACTTCTCCAAGAAAACCGTCAAAACCATTCGAACCGTCGTAGACCAGATGATCGCTTCATTCGCGCCGCTCGACGAAGACTGAGGCAGTGGAGGACCGTTGTGGACCTGAGCTATTCCAAGGGGACCGACAGCAAGCACACCGTTAAGCTGGAGTCGCACCTCATTTCCGCCGAGTGGCTCTGCCCGTTCGCCATAGGCGGCCAGACGGCCAAATTCGAGGTGCGGACGAGCTTCGTCGGGGACGGCGCGCCGGTGAAGGTCACCGGCAAGAGTGAGAAAGGCAAGAAGGCGGGCAAGACAAGCGGCACCATCATGCGCAACAAGTACGTCGGGGAACTGGCTATCCCTGAGGATATCGAGTACGGCGATAGTGTCTATTTCGAGGCTTCGCTGCCCAAGAACAGCCTGTCGGGGGAGTCCTTCCCCATCCCGGCCTTCCCGCCGGTCGAGGTGACGAACATGAAATGGAGCGCCGCCGAAGCCCGGCGGGGCGATATCCTTACCCTGACGGCCGACGTGCGCGACCTGCCGGATGACCTGGAGATTATGGTTGTCATCTACGAATACGATGAGGACGGCATACACGACAGGATCACCGAACTGCCCGTCAGGATCAAGGACCGCAAGATCAAACTCCAGTGGGAGTACGAGTATCACGAGGATACCGACGAAATCAACACCGAAACCGACCTTGAGCAATACGGCAAGCACTACAGCCCGCCGGAGTACTTCTTCGCGGTGAAGGTCGGTGACGCCGAATACGGCCGTGAGCAGGAATCCGGGCTTCTGTTGTTCAAAGACTGGATGGAGGTTACGCTGAAGGACCATGCGGGTAAGCCGCTGGGCAAAGAAAAGTACACGCTGCGCATGCCGGACGGCACGACCCGTGACGGCAATCTGGACGACAGCGGTTACGCCAAGGTTGAGGACGTGCCGCCCGGGACGTGCACGGTCGATTTCCCCGATCTTAAAGAGGAATAAGGGACCGGAGAAGCTTTCGGATGGAGAATATATATATAGCCGGAGAAAGCCTCAAAGCCGCCAGCGGCCGCGACCTGGCGGCGACGCACGTTACGCCGGTCTACCGGAAAATCAGTATTACGAAGATCGAGGTCCTTGACGACACTGATGTCTGGTCGAAGGGAGATTTTGTGTGCGAGGCCCTCGTCAACGGCGTCACCCTCGGCACCACCGAGGTCCAGTACAAGAGCACCGAGCAGTTCCTCGACTACGAGTTCGCCATTGCCGTGAAGCACTACCCGCTGACTCAGGACCGCCAGCCCAACCCCCTGGTTGTTCAATTCAAGGCCGACGAACTCGACACCGCTTTCCTGTTCTTCGGGTCGTCCAAAGAGAAGGTGGCCGACTTCCGCCAGGAGTTCGCTGAAGGCTGTGATTACGGCATCGAGGATGAGATCAAGCCGTTTGTCAACGATTACCTGAGAGTTCACTACACGATCGAGAAGCTTACGGAGTCGCAGTTCGATAATCTGGAAAAGATCGCCGGGGAGGTCTTTACTTACGACGAAGCTAACCCCAAAATGAAAGTATCGGTGGACGGTGCCCTTGTCAGGCTGTTCGAGGTGAGGAAGGCCGAAGCCGCCAGCGGCAAGGTCGAAAGCGCGCCCGGCGACGGCACTTTTGTGAAACAGACCAACCCGCGCGATGACCGTCTCTTCGACCTCACCGGGCTGGACGTGGACGTCGCCTACCGCGTCAGGATAACGGCCAACGGTTACAGCAGTTTCACTCACGATTTCAACTGCCTGCACCAGTTCGTCCGCGCACCGCTGTCGAGGATATGCTTCAACGGCAAGGTCGTCGATCAGGACAAGAAGGCGCTGGCCAATGCCGACGTGCACCTGTACAAGACGATGGTGAGACTTCCCAAAGAACTCCCATGTTTCAGAGAGGGAAGCACAGACAAACCAATAAAGATCAAAACGGGGGAAGAACCCTTCAAACTCGATGCCGGCAGCTACACGGGGCTGGAGATCAAAGAGGTTGCGGGCAACCGCTGGGCCCGGATTCAGGCGGCCAAACTGCCCGCCGGCACCGGATGGCTCTGCTATGGTTCTGGCACCAAGTCATGGGCAACCATGAACGCCACCAACACCAGCGTCACGCTCAACTCCAAACTCAAGTGTTTCGAAACGACGGATGTCAGGAGGCCGATCCAGGTAGCGGTTACTAAGGACGTTCGCATCGCCGCCGGGGACTATGCGGTCATAGCTACATCATTGGACAGCACCAAGGACGCCGACTACGTCAAGATCCGGTCGGAAAATCTCCCGTACGACGAGGGGTGGGTCTGTTCACGCTGGCGTGACACGGCCGACAAGGACCACCACACGGCGGTCCTGTATGACACGAGAATCAAGGACAATGCGGTCAAGACCGACAACAAGGGCCAATTCAGCATCCGGATCGAGGATCAGCCGGATCAGCTCTACCGGGTCCGGACGGTGCTTCAGAACCACTTCGACGGTGAAAGCGCCCGGAAACTCCCGGCGGTGGAGAAGGGCAAGAACCCGGCCGTGATTTCGATGACCCACTGTGACGGCATAATCGAAGAGTCGGACATCACGCGCTGGCTGAGCGAGTTTGAGGGCTGGACGTACGGCCTGAACGTGGTCCCCCGCTACCCCGCCGGCTGGCATATCCACGACCTCGTGCAATATCAGAATGCAGCAGGGGACTTTGTAAGCTCGTTGAAGGCGGCCCCGCCGAAATCCACGCAGAACGGCTGCAACTCGTTCGTGGAGGCGCTCTTGATTCAGGCGTGGCGGGAGAAGTTCGGCGCGACTTTCGGATGGGATAATGATAAACACATGACGGTGATGATCCCGAACCGCTGGGATGACACGGAGCCGCCCGCCGGCGGGCAGTTCGACCCCACTATTGACCTGTACGGGCCGGTGACGCTTGCGATCGGCGAAGATGACGACGACGTGCGCATGGCCATCGGCGTTGCCAGCGACCGGATCCCGCCCCCGTGGACCGTGGTGCAGGCGTGGTGGAAATGGAACCCCACGCGTGTGCCGCCGGCCGAGCCGGGTAAGCCGCCGACCGCGACCGATATCGGTGGCCACTGCTTCATAATCGTCGACGTGCATCCTGAGACGCAACGGGTTCTTATGCTCGAATCCAATGTGCCCAGCAAGTTGAACGGTCCGGGTTTCCGGGAAGCCGGGCACCTTGACAACTTCCTGGAGGGTGACCAGGTCAATCCGAACAAGGACGACAAGTTCTGGTGGGAGCGGGTCACGGTGTTTGACTGGAAGAAGTTCACCGCAACCTTTCCCGTGAACAGGCGGCGCATGGCCCGCCTGAAAGTGAATAACCTGAGAATGGTCAAATGATATTCATCGTCAGAATTGCGTCCGCGCTTGTCTTCACATTCGTCTTACGATATGGCAGCGCCTCGGCGCAGTATGACCCGTTCGAAAAGGAATGCGCCCTGGGTTGCAGCCAGGATATGCAGGTGATCGGCTGGTCGCAGGATGAGGAGTACTACGCCGTTAGGCTGTACTGTCTTTATACTGACAGCAACCCGATGGTGGGCGGCTACCCTCTCCCGGTGGACTGCGAGGGGTATGTCTCCCACGTTGGGAAGGCCTATAACGGCGGTTTGTCCATTCATATCTTTCACGGCGGCCAGGTGGTCGAGAACCATCCTATTCAGGACGCCGACACCTGCACACCCCTCCCCGTGGCCAGAGAACGGTTGAAGAAAGCCAGGGCGGCGCTGAAATCATACGGCATCTGCCTGACCAATCCGGGAAGGATCCTGTACCCGGAGGATAACCGGGTGGTGGTGGACGACAGCACGCAAGGATCGTACACTCTCGTGCATACGCTTGACGTGCAGTACTTGCCTGACAGTGGATACGTGGATGGTGAGATCCACCGGGGCAGCCAAAGCCTCTCGCTGCTTACCGGCGGTGACACCGTCGAGGTGCTCCACCGGGAGATCAATGAGGAAGTACCTGTTACTTCCGGCTACACTAAGAGCCGGGGTTGCGAGGTCTTCTGCGTATCTCCTTCGGGGGACAGGATTCTTGTGTTGGGTTATACAAAGACCTTCAGCTATGCGGGCCAGTCGAGGTGCCTGTGGCTGTGGGGAGAGCTGTGCTGGGTCGAGAGTGAGTTACGAGCGTGCCGGGAGTGAACCCGGCGTGTGAGAGCGGGCCGGTCGGTGAAGACCGGCCTTGGCGAGAAGGCAAAGAAGGGTCGGCGCGCTGGCCGGGCCGAACAATTTGCTTGACACCTATAATGGGGAGAGTTATGGTATTAGGTTATAGAAATAAAGTGACCCCCGAGACGCCGTCAGCGTTGATATCTTGGCGAGCAAACCAAAAAGTGGACTAATACCCCATGGATATTGCCAGCTATTCTTCTGATTCGCGGGCCGTTATCAAGGTTGCCAAGGAAGTTGCCACGGAGTTCCGACACCCGGAAATCGAGATCGAGCACCTTCTCCTGGCAGTGGTGCGGCATGAGGGTTCCGAGGTCGAGTCGATTCTCAATCAGCTCGGCAAGAGTCCGAGTTCCGTTGCCTCGATCATCGAGATACACCTCAAGGAGCAGTCCAGCCGCTCCACGGCACGTGCCAACATCAGTATCAGCCCCGCCGTTGAACTGGTTCTGACTCAGGCGCTTGAGGAGAAGGCCAAGCTGTACGACCCTCTCGTCGAGCCGGAACACATTTTCATAGCCGCCTTTGACCTCAAGTCAAGCCTGTCTCCCTACATCCGCGACAAGCTTGACATTACCAAGGAGGATATCTACAAGGCGATTGCCGAGAGCAAGGCGGTCCAAGAGATAGCCTCGGGCGTCACGCCTGCCGGTGAGAGGGTTGCGGTCGAGGGCAGACGGGATGTGCCGGGGACGCTGCGCTACTGCATCGACATGACCAATCAGGCGGCGGCCGGTGAGTTCGACCCGATGATCGGGCGCGAGAAGGAGGTCCAGCAGGTCATCCAGATTCTGCTGCGGCGGCGAAAGAACTCGCCCGTCCTGGTGGGAGGCGCCGGTGTCGGCAAGTCCGCTATCGTCGAAGGGTTCGCGCAGGCGATCGTCGCCGGCGGTGTGCCCAAGGCGTTACGGGATGTGAAGGTGATGGAAGTCGACATGGGCTCCCTGATCGCAGGCGCCAAGTACAAGGGGGAGTTCGAGGAACGGTTTAAGACGCTTGTCGGCGAGGCCGTCAAGTCCGGCGGCAAGCTCGTTCTTTTCATCGACGAAGTTCACACTATCACCGGCGCGGGAGCCGGTTCCGGCGGCATGGATGCGGCCAATCTGATCAAGCCGGCGCTGGCTCGCGGCCATATCCGCCTGATCGGCGCCACCACCGAGGAGGAATACACCAAGCACCTCGAGAAGGACAAGGCGCTCGCCCGCCGCTTCGAAAAAGTCAAAGTTGAGGAACCGCTGTTCGACGAAGCCGTGCGCATTGTCGACGGCGTGGTTTCGAAGTACGCGGAGCATCACAAGATTACCTACACGCGCGAGGCTCTCGTGGGCTCGGTGAAATACGCCAAACGGTACCTGAGTGAGCGCAACCTGCCCGACGTCGCCCTGGACATCATCGACGAGGCTGGTTCCGAATACGCCGTCAAGGAGGAGTTTGCCAGAGAGAAGCTCCCCGAGCTGACGACGCAAGTGGCGGATATACGCAAGATGATCGCGCAATGTGAAGGTAAAGACCCGGAAAAAGACGCCGAGGCGTTCAGGCAGTTGCAGGAGTCGTGCGATCAGTTCTGCCGGGTGGTGGACCGGCTGCACGAATTCTGGGGACACCGCCTTGAGGCCGGCGCGGGAGCATCGTAATGGCTGACACTGTGAAGAATATCGACGTTCTGAAGCGCGATTTCGAGGAGAGAGCCCGGACGCTCCCGGCGCTCCAGTCGGTCGTGGACAAGCTCGATCAGACAATCAACGACTCGGATATCGCCGCCGTGGTGGCCCGCCGGACCGGGATTCCCGTCTCCAAGATGCTCACCGCGGAGAAGGACCGGCTGCTGAACATGGAGGCGTTCCTGTCCAGGAAAATCGTCGGCCAGGAGAAAGCGATCGCCGCCATCGCCAACGCTATACGCAAGTCGCGCGCCGGACTCAAGCTGGCGCACCGTCCGGTCGGTTCGTTCCTGTTCCTCGGTCCGACCGGCACCGGCAAGACGTACCTGCCCAAGCTGCTGGCCGAGTTCCTGTTCGATGACAAGAACGCCATGGTGCGGCTGGACATGTCCGAATACATGGAGAAGCACTCCGTGGCCAAGATGATCGGCGCCCCGCCCGGTTACGTGGGGTACGAGGAAGGCGGCGTGCTGACCGAGGCCGTCAGGCGTAAACCGTTCTCCATCGTGCTCTTCGACGAGGTTGAAAAGGCCCACCCGGACGTGTTCAATCTGCTGCTGCAGCTGCTGGACGACGGCCGGCTCACCGACGGCCAGAGCCGCACGGTTGACTTCTCCAACACCCTGGTGGTGCTGACCTCCAACTATGCGGCGGACCAGATTCTCGACGCCGACCGGGAGGGACGCGAGCTTGACATGGAGGAGGTCCGGTCCTTCCTTTTCTCCAAGTTCCGCCCGGAGTTCCTCAACCGGCTCAACGAGATTATCATCTACCATACCTTCACCCCGGAGCAGGTGGAGACGATTGCCGGTCTGGAGTTCAACCAGCTGTGCGAGCTGCTGGAAGATCAGGACATAACGGCCACGCTGAGCGCCGAGGCCCAGGCCAAGCTGGCCCGTGACGGCTACACCTTTGAGCTCGGCGCGCGGCCGATCCAGCGCATCATCGAGCAGCAGATCGTCAACCGGCTGTCGGTGGATATAATCACCGGCAAGGTGATGGCCGGCGACAGCGTTCGGGTGGAAGTGCAGGATGACGCATATATATTCACGAATGTAGAAGAAACTAAGAAGTAAATACAAACTGACGAGGGAGAAGCATATGGCGAAATTCATCCTCGGTGCGACGGAAAGGATCAAACGGGATGATTCCATTCCCGTGGAACTGCTTCCGTCCAACAAAACGCTCTACGCCGCGAAACTCAACAACGACGAAAACGCCGACGTGACACCGATGCGCTGCAACAACATGAAGGAGGTGTTCGAGAAGTATCGGCCCAACTTCTCGGTCGAGCTTGAGTCAGCGGAGGGGGAGCCGGTTAACGCTGATTTCGAGATCAAGGCGATGAAGGACTTCTCGTCAAAAGAACTCATCGAGAAGAACGACTACCTTCAGAAGACCTACTACAGCAAGGAGATCATGGCCGATCTTGACAAGCAGCTCAAGAAGAACGCCGCCCTGAAGAAAATCCTGGCGGACAAGGAAAAGAAAGAAGCGTTGCTGAAAGTGGCCCAGTACTACGTTGACCTTCTGAGCGAGTAAAGTGAGGTGATGAATAAATGGGTGAAGAGGAAAAACAACAGCCGCAACCGGAGGCCGCACCGGCCCAACCGGCGGAAGAAAAAGTAGCCGCTGAGCGACTCTCGGACAGCGATTTTACTTCCATCCTGGAGCAATCGTTCGGGGACTTCAAGAAGCTTGCTTCGTTACTCCCCTCGTTCAAGACTGCCGACGGTGATCTCGTGCGCGGAGTCGAGTGGCTCGACCCCAAGAAGGATTTCCAGCGCAAGGAATTCCTTAATAAGAAGGAATTCGGCACTCAGCGCCGGCTTTTAGCCGAACGCCTGAAAATCTGGTCGGAGTACCTCTCGCGCAGCGAGAATCTTGACGACGTTCGCAAGGCGCTCAACGAGTCGGCCACCAAGCTCGAGGAAAACCTCGGCAAGAACATGAAGAAGGTGCATCGAGCCAGTCGCGAACTCGAAGTCTCCTACCGGGCCATCGACAAGTTCTTCGCCAACGCGCAGGCGGAGCCGGACGAGAAGGTGAATGCCTACTTCTCCAACGTCAGCGCGGAAGAACTGACCGACCCGGACGACAAGGAGAAGTTCGAGCAGCTGACCACGGCGATCGCCGACCTGTACCGCGAGTGGAGCGTCAAGGAGTGCTTCTCGATGTGCGTCGTGCCCGGCTACCTCGGGAGCGTCGAGGCCATCGATACCTTTGGCCGGCAACTGGGTCTTCCGAACAAGGTGCATGTCCTGACCGACCTCCCCAACTTCGAGAAGTTCGACGAAGTCATGGAGATGCTGGATGATCCCAACTACGCGAACCTGGCCGGAATCGACGACTTCAAGCAGTACGTGTCGGTGTTTGCCAATTACATGCTGGCGCGTAACGCCAACGCATACGAGGAGGAGGACATGTGGGTGCCGCCGTCGGCGGCGGTGGCCGGCAAGATGTACCAGGGTGACGTGACGGTGGGTATGCAGCAGCCGATGGCGGGGTTCAAGCACGGCAAGATCAACGAGGCCAAGTACCTTCGGTTCAAGTGCAACCAGCCGAACGCCAGCAAGATCAACGAGAAGGGTGTCAATCCGCTTGTCGATTTCGAGGCGGCCCCGGTGGCCATGGGCGCCGCCACGCTGTTTAAGAAGGAGACCTTTAACGTCTACTCAATCCGCCGGACCTACGACTACGTGTATAAGACGCTCCGCAACTACCTGAACAAGCAGACGTTCAGCGTGATTGACCAGAAGTTCGTCGACACCATGCGCCGTGACATCGACAAGTTCATGAAGGCCATCTCGGGCGGCGACAACATTCTTCAGGACTTCAAGGTCGACATTTTTGCCGATGAAGAGATGCGCAAGCGTCAGGAGATTGACGTCAAGGTGAGCCTTAATCCCAAGTACCCGGCCCGGACATTCAACATCGAGTTCGTCGCCTGGGGCGAGGGAGACCAGGTCAACGTGAAGGACAAGTGACGCCGGCGTGACCGCTTCCGCACACGCGGTTTCACGACGTTGATGTCAGAGCTTTTTGAACAGTGTGGACGGACAAGTAACCACATCAAACCATAAGCGTGTAACAGTAAAGGGAGAAACGTAATGGCCAGGAGACCAAGTCTGGAAATCGACGGTGTCGTGTACAAGAATGTGTACGCGGTAAGTTACGAGCTGTACACCGCCAAGGATGAAACGGGGCGTCCCTCGGACCGTGCCCACGCCGGTCTTATCAAGGTCACTCGCGAATCCGACGAGAACAGCGACATCTCACGCTGGGCCATGGATTCCAGTGAGCCGAATATGAAGGGTGGCAAGGTGACGTTCAGGAACCCGCACGACGCAGTCATGAAAGAGCTGACGTGGGAGCAAGGGTTCATCACGCGTTACGAGGAACACGTCCCGCACGTTAAGGACAGGCCTGACGATCAGGTCTTTGAGTACTTCGAAATGTCTTGCCAGCGGCTCAAGATCGGCGACGCCGAGATTGACAACCGGTGGAAGGAGTAAGAAGATGCGCGTGTCAGCCGGGCGGATCGCAGTGTCCGCCCGGCTGCATGCCACCTCAGACACGTGAGCGAATACGCTATGCCAAAACTTGAAACCAGCGCCGAATGTCGGGTAAAGATTGACAACGAGGAGATCAAACACACCGTCTCCTCGGTCAGGCTCGAACAGTGCATAGATGGACACCACGTCCTGCAGGTCGGGATCCGCGGGGGAGCGCAGGCCACGGGCGGCGCCAAGCTGGAGGATCCCAGCCAGTTTACCGGCTTTCTGGGAAAGACGATTTCGGTGACGATACAGCCGGTTGGGGATGTCGTTGACCCCTCGCTGACCATGCAGTTTGTCGGCATCGTCACCGAGGTGCGTCTGGACAACAGCGTTGACGAGTTCAATTGCGTCACCATTGTCGGGCGCAGCCCGACTATCGCCCTGGAGGGCGCGAAGCGTAACAGCTTCCACCACGAGGAGACCGGGAGCAGTATCGTCGAAGCGGTTCTTCGCGAGCACCAGATTACAGTCGGCTCAGTCGAATCGACCAAGAAAGCGCTTGAGTTCAGCGTTCAGTATCGGGAGTCCGACTACGAGTATGTTATGCGCATCGCGTCGGAGAGCGGCTTGTTCGCGTTTTATGACGGCCGGCAGTTTTACGCCGTGAAAGCCAGCAGCGACACCGCCGCCGAAGTGACTTTTCGCGAGACCCTCGGAGTATTCTCGATGGGGCTCGGTACGGCTATCTCGGATTATCTCACGCAGGCATGGGACCAGGCCAATAAGCAGTCCCTCGAGGGAGATGTGACCGGGACGCCGAAAGGCTCCTCGCCCTCGGAGCTGTCGAGCATTTCCTTGAAGGCCTCGAGCACGGTTTTTGCCAAACCGGGTTTCACCGCGGCCGTCAAGGCCCCCGACATGGCCTCGGTCGACGCGGTGCTCGCACGGGCAAAGGAATCGTCCGTCGGGCGCATGGTCCGGTGCCGGGGCGAGTCAATTGTCCCCGCCGTGGCCGTCGGACACTGTGTTAAGATAAGCGGGATGGATAAGCTCGACGGCCTTTACTGGGTGCAGACTGTCACGCACGTCTTTGACGAGAGCGGCAAGTACCACAATACGTTTACGTGCACCCCCCTGGACGTCGCGTTCCCCCCCGCCATAGCTCCCGGACCTCCGATCACGGACTTGCAGAGCGCCGTCGTGGTTGACAACAACGACCCGGAGAAGCTCGGGCGCGTGAAGGTGAAGTTTCCCTGGCAGGGTTCGGACGAAACACCCTGGATTCGCGTCATGACCCCGCAGGCCGGTGCCGAGCGCGGCTGGTACGGCATTCCGGAGATAGATGATGAGGTCCTGATCGGCTTTGAACACGGTGACCCGGACCTGCCTCTCGTTCTCGGCTCCCTTTACAGCGGTAAGGACGCGCCGCATGGCGACACCGGCGGTGAGGACAATCTCGTCAAGCTGTATATGACCAAGGGCGGCAACCAGATCTGCTTCACGGACAAAGAGGGCGCCGAAGAGATCAGGATTGCTCAGAAGGACGGCAAGAACACGATCGTGGTGACGCTGGACGGTCCCGCCATCAGCATCGAGAGCCAGGGCGACATTACCATCAAAGGTGCAACCATCAGCCTTGAGAGCACCAAAGGCGACGTCACTGTCAAGTCTGCCGGCAAGCTGGTCGAAGAGAGTAAGGCGGATCTGACGCTCAAGGCGGGCATGAACCTCAAGAGCGAGGCTTCCGTCAACTACGAAATCAAGGGCGGGGCCAACTGCAAGGTTGAGGGCGGCGCCATGGTCAAAGTGCAAGGGGCCATGGTTCAGATAAATTAGTCAGGGTTCATGGAATACTTAGCCTTACCGTTTGTGCTCCGGGAGGGGTACTTTCGCCGCGCCAGCCTGCACGAATCCATTACCTATTCGGTCGGGCTCATGCTGAGCACCCGCATGGGCCTGATGCAATTTGACCCGGAATTCGGGTGCGAGATCTGGGGAAGGGAGTTCTCGGATCTGTACACCTCCAGCCGGGCGAACGTCCGGGCCAACCTGAGAAACACCATTGACAAGTTTGAAAAGCGACTCTACAACGTCTCGGTTTCGTTCACCAGCCCCTCCGGCAGCACCGCCCAGGCACTGGGCGTGCTGGTGAAAGTGAGCGGCAACTACCGGGATGGTGACGAAGAGCGGAAATTCGAGGGATCGTACCTGTTAGGCTGACGGACAACTGTTATGAATACCAAACCCAAGCCCGAAGAGCAAAAGTCCCGGGACCGGTTCTTTGCCCTGATGTATCAGGACCTGCGCGCCTGGAACCGCCAGATCCCCGAATCTCCCGAGCGCATCGACCCGGTGCTGCGAATACTGCTACAGCTTTTCGCATACCAGCTCACGGACATCGACAAGCGATTGGATGCCACCTGGGACGTGGCGACGAAGTCCCTGATCAAGTCCATGGCGCCCGAGGCCAAACGCTGGCCCATTCCCGCGTTCACCGTTATGCGCTGCGAGCCGGCCGACCCGGTGGTCGAAATCGATCCCCACACGAAATTCTTCTATAAAGAGAAGCGCGAAGGCGGGCAGACTTTTTTTTTCTGCTCGCAACGACAAGAAAAACTGATCGCTGCTCGCGTCAGGCACTCGCTGCTCGTTGACGGCAACACCGTTACCGACCTCATCCCCTCCCCGGATAAGCCCCAGCCGGCGTCACGAACGGCCTCAGGCGTCGGCGGCGACCGCAGGACCTGCCTGCATGTTGCCGTTGAGTTCGGCGGCCTCGTCTCTGATTTCAGGGACGCCTCGCTGTTTCTCCGAGGTGACGACGACGTACTGAAACAGTTGCGCTGGGCGTACTGGTATCCCGGCGACAAGGCCGGGCAGTTCAGTAAGGACGCCGGTTTCTGCCCCGGGCTGACGTCCTCGGTCGAGGGCATGTTCTCTTACAACAGCGAGTCACCGGTAGACTGGGGCGGTCTAAGGACCAGCACCGACCTGTTCGGGCCGCTCGAGAACAGCTGGGTGGTGTTGCCGGAATCGTTCGCTGATGCGTGGGAGATAGGCCCTCCCGGCGACGGGTTGAGCGGCCTGCTGGACGCGGCGGGAGTGCAGCTTTCGTCGGCCGACCGGCGCTTCTACTGGATGCGCGTTGATCTCCCGCCCGGCGGCGACAAGCGGCGCCTCCATTCGCCGCTTGAGATGTTCTTCAACTGCTTTGCAGCCACGAACAGAAACGAACTTACCGTGTTCAAGCACACCGGTGGCAACCCGCTGGTGGAGATCGAACTGCCCGAGCACCTGGACAGCATTCTCGACATCGTCAGCGTGATTGACTCACAGGGCACGGAATACCTGCCCCGGTACAGGATACACGGCGGCGGGGGAGCCAACTCCTACGCGCTCGAACAGCGCGATAACAGGCTGGTTCTCTGGTTCGATTTCTCGTCCGGCCTCGGCATTCCGCCCGATGCTCTGACCGTCACCTACTCGGTCACCGCCGGCGTGGCTCCCAACGGTATCGCCGCGGGCAAGATTACAGAGTTGTACGAGAGCCACCCCGGCATACTGTCGGCTGCGAATATTCTACCCGTGCAGGGTGCCATTCCGGCGAAGGGCGACCAGCAGTTGATCGCCGAGATCTCGGCGCGCCTGCGCAATCGTGATCGGGCGCTTACGTTTGCCGACATTTCATCATGGGTTATGGCTTTCGACCCTCGCATCCGCAAGGTCGAGTGTAAAAACGGCATCGAACGGGCCAGGCGGGGTGTGCGCAGGTGTATTGTCGTCACCGTCACCGTCAAACAGAAGGACATCTACTCCGAGGATGAAGTGGCGCTGCTGGCTCGGCGGCTCACGCGGTTTCTCAAGTCTCGTTCTCCCATCAACACCCACTTCGCAGTGGAGATCAAGGCCACGTGAGTCCACGTTCTCCCAGCAGGATGCCGGACTTCTGCAGCCGGCGAAATCCGTTTCACTACACGACCGCACTGAACACCCTGATGAAAATAGGAATTGATCTGTCCCGGGTCAGTCTCCTCGCGGTCGGCCATTTCGAGAACTACAAGGGTGAGGTCCACTGCCAGACTCCCGCGCCGGGCACTGAGATTACGCCCGAGACCCGGATCGCGCTGGAAGTCGGAAGTTCCAGCGGCACTGATTATGTGCCGTTCCAGTTCTTCTACGGTATCAGGGGCGAGCACGTCGCCGGTGACGATTGGGAGACCAGGGCGCGCGAACTTCTGACTCCGTTCGACTCCTCCGTGATAAGGTACGAAGCGGCCACCCAGTACCAGAAGCGCAAGTTCAATTTCGGCGTGGTCGACAGGCCGCAGCTGGTCCGCTTTCTGCAATTGTTCGGCTCTTCCGCGGAGACCGGCTGCGAGAACCTTCAGGAGTTGCTGTTCTGGGCGTCGGTCATGCCCACGTTCCACCTCTGGGCCGGGAATCCGCAGGCGGTTGCCGCCGTCCTCGAGCGGCTCATCATGCATCCCGTCGGGATCATCGAGAACACCAGGGCCCGCTACGATATTCCCGAATCGTGCCAGTCCCGGCTCGGCGCCGCCACCGGTTGTCTGGGCGAGCAATTCGTGCTTGGCCGTTCGTTCAGCGAGTGCGACAGCAGCTACGAAGTGGTCATTCACGGCATCGAGCCGAAAGACGTTCCGGATTATCTGCCCGGGGGAGCGCGTCGCAAGAAGCTGGAGTGGGTCTTAAGTGTTTGTATGCCAAGCAACTTGGAACCCCGGTTTCGAATCGAAGCCAAGTCGAAGGCCGCCCGGATCGGAAAGAAACGAGGCAAATGCTACCTGGGGTATTCCACGTATGCCTGAAACGAACGCACGTCGCGGCGGCGACGAATGTATTAGGCTTGACATTGAAACAACTGAGTCATAGATTCCGGCCGTTGGCTCTGAGGGCAAGATAATGAGCGACTTTAACTTATACTCGGTAAACTGGCAGGACGGGATGCTGATCACGCAGCAGCATCTGAAGGATCAGGAACGCTATTTCGAGAACCTGGCGCGGTGGTACGCCGTCAACGTGGGTGACAGCTACGGACTCATTCGTAAGGCCTTCTCGGGAAAGCCGGCCCTGAGTTTGAACCTGTCGCTCAGCGGCAACCGGCTCACCGTGGAGGTCGCTCGATGCCAGGCCCTGACGCCCGACGGGTCGTGCGTGGAAATCAACGAATCCACTAAGCCCGTCGTGAGGGCGCAGTGCGAGGTTCATGATACGCCTGTGAAGGTCTTCATTGCCGTCGACGCGACTACCAAGCATGAGGTGGGAGACCCGGACCCGAACGAAGACGTGCCGCGCATGCCGTACCTTAGCTGTAAATACTCTCTGCACCTCGGCACGCCGCCGAACCTTCCCGCCGGCGGCTTCCTCGAGGTGGCGAGGCTGGCTGTCGGCGGCAACGAGGTGGCACCGACACCCAACTTTTACCCCGCCTGTCTGAATCTGTTTGCCGATGAGCGGCTGCTTTCCAAGGCCAACGAGTTCCGGGATCGCCTTGAGAAACTGCTCTTTCTGTCGTCGCAGGCATATACGGCCGTCACCAGCGAGGACGGTACTCTGGCCGGGGAGAAAGGTGGTCTCCAGCTGGCCTTCAAGGAAACCGTGGAACAACTGGCATACCACCTGTCCGCCACCCTTGACACCTTCGTGGTCGACCGCAACGCCGCCCATCCGATTCAACTCGTGATTGCTTTCAGGCGGTTGTTTCGCCTGTTCTCGACCTCGCTCAATCTGCGATCCGGGTTGAAAGATTACCTCAATGAGCAGTTTTTCATCAAGGTCAAGAAGACGGACATTCGCGGGTTCATGTCGTCCTTGGACAGCTTCCTGCTTTCCCAGTATAACCATCAGGACCTGGGCGGGCATATTGACGCCATCGACAAACTTCTTGAAACGTTGCGCGGCGTGCTTGACTTTCTGGCCCAGGTCAAGAGCGGTCAGCTCGGTCCCCAGGCCGTCAGAACCGATATGCTCACGTATCTGGGCAAAACCTACCGGTTGGCGGAGTATTCCAGCAGCCGGCTGGAGCAGGTCGGAGAGCTCAGTTACCTGGTTATCGATCTTGCCCAGGCCGGGGCTTTTACGAACACGGTGGTTCTCATAACGAAGGACCTGTTCAGCGCCGCTGAATGGTCCAGCATGCAGGTGCGTCTTGGTCTGAACCAGGCCCGCGGGCTGGGCGAGACCGACCCGGTCGATATCGATACCATGACGTTTGCCAACAAGGTGGCACTGTACCCCAAGGATATGCTTGCGCTGTCGTCGGTCAATCAGCTTACGCTGATTTTCCGTGGAACCGCCGATGCCGAGAAGCTCTCCGGCTTGGGCGATGCGGACCTTATCGTGTACGGTGTGTGAGAGGTAAAAATATAGTGTGCCATGAGTGATATCAGGTCATACATCGACGACCTCTTCCGCTACATCGAGAGCTACGAGAAGAGTTACTCTGAATCCCAGACTGAAGCCTTTATCCAGACGTATCAGGGGGTTTATGCCGTTTTCCAGGCGTTGCGCCAGCAGCGTGACAAGGCCGTCATGGTCGACCAGTGTTTCCTGGGAAAGGTCAGGCAGTCGCCGCTTAACAGTTCGGATCTCCGCCAGTTGACCATACAGGTGCTCGTCAGCTTCTTTGAGTCGGAAGCCGATATCGACGGTCAGTCCAATCAGGTATACTCGTACTGCCGCAGTTTGCGATCGGTCAGGCAGGATGTTCCGTACTTCGAAGCCAGCCTGATGCCGCTGCTGTTTCGCCAGGGCAGCCTCAACGGTAACTTCCGCCTGAATTCCTTCTTTCTGGCCGAGATCGCGCGTTTCATTCAGAAGTTCGGCAAACCGCTTCAGGTGGCCCTGGCGCCCGAGGCATTTGCGGCGATGCCCGATCCGCTGAAGCTCCTGGAATTGGCGCGCCGACGCCTTGAGCTCGGCACCGATCTCATTGGCGACAGATCCAGTCTCGAGTTTCACCTGCGTCAGGTCGACGCCTTTGAAAAGCTCAAGCAGCGGCACCGGTTGTTCGAGTCATACCTCAGGGATTGGGAATACCTGGTAACCAGGAGTTACTGGCTGACGGTCCGGAATTTCTTGGCCCGGTCGTGGGTTAAGATCAAGGGGGCGTTTTCCAGTTGGCGCTACTTCCGGCTCGTCCTCGGTCAGCGGAATCCCGCCTTCCTGTTCTATGGTGTCATCATCGTGGTCATGATCCTGCTGGCCATCCTTGTTCCGACGTGGTGGGGCAACTACGGGGACGGGCAGCTCGAGGATTTCAAGGAGCGGGTCGAGAGCGTGCAATCGGGCTCGAAGTGAACAAAACGGATTTTGCATTCGTGCAGGTGGCGGAAGGACGCCCATAGTGAAGCCGAAGAACATATTCAAGATATTCCAGAAGGGTTCCAAGGCGGCGTCCCGCGCGAAGAAAAAGTGTCACGTGGAGTCGAAGTGGCCGTCGGGAATCCGGATCGGCATTTACGGCCACACCAACACGGGGAAAACGGTTTACCTCACGGTCCTGAACGAAGACTGCAAGATTTCCAAGAAACTTCAGATCGCCGTGTCGGATACGACCACGGCCGGAGAGCTGCTGGCCAACTATCGTTCCATCTGGGGCCTGGGCATCAGCAGCGAAGTCGGCACCGTCGTTGATCTTCGGGGAGAAAAAAAGTTCCCGGAGGCGACCACGGGCCACAAGACCCTGTTGTTCAACGCCATTCTGGACCGCTCCAGCAAAATGCCGGTCGTGGCGCTGGACTACGACGGCAAGGCGGTCTCGATCTCCGAACAGAGCGATCTGAAGGACAAGGTCGAGGAGTTCATGGCCGGCTGCGACGGGATCCTCGTGTTTTACGACCCCAAGATGCTCGGCGCCGAGTGGCAGACGCAGGAATGTGCCGCCTCGTTTTCCCACATGCTGGAGCAACTGGCTCCGCTGCATCGGCGTCTGCCTGTCCCGGTCGGTCTGGTGGTCACGAAAGCCGACATTCTGCCCGGCTTTACCGGAGACAACGAAACTGTTCTCATCAATCCGGAGGATGAGAATTTCCTCTCGCAGGATTTCGAAACGTTCCTGGAAAGGGTGCTGGCCAGCGACAAATTGACCCGCAATCAGGTCTGGGCGGGCACCGTGCGCGACGTTCTTGTCAAGCTTCAGGAGTTCCTGAAAGCCGTCATCGGCCGGACTCTCAACTTCCAGATATTCTTCATTTCCTCCACGGGACAGCCGCCGGAGAAGATCGGCACCGAGATTGGGCGGTCGATCTACCAGCCGCCCAAGAAGATGACCCCGATTGGCGTGAAGGAACCGATGTACTGGCTCCTGCATGCAATCAAGCGCAATCGGAGAGTTTCCCGCCTGGGGGCCGTGGCACGCGTGGTTACGTACGCCGCGGTGATCTGGATTGCCGTCTGCTCGCTGCCTTACCTGTACCACTTCAAGTTCCTGCTGCCGCGCACCTATCAGGTCGAGGAGCGGATACTTGATCTCTACGAGGGCAACCCGTTTAACATGTCTGCGCAGGAGCGCACCGTCATCGGGACCGCTTATCGACGGTATCAGAACTCGCTGGCGGTCAGATGGATGTTCCCCGGGTTCACGGCGCCGGCCCAGCGCAAGATTGACATGTACCGTGAGTTCGACCTCGGCGAGGGGATCAAACGCCTGGACGGTCTCATTGTGGGTTTCACGACCATTGTCTCTGATACCCTGCTCTGGCCCAAGGTCAATCCGAGCAATGATTCGCTGATGCCGACGCAGGCGTACGACCAGTTGATGGCTCAGTTGGAGGCTTTTCACAAGGGAGAAGAGACGTCCATTCTCTTCGCGCGCAGCGGCCGCGTGCTGCAGTACCGCGATCTGTTTCATCAGGCCATTATTCAACGCGATGACACCACGTACTGGAATACGATCAAACGGCAGGTGCAGCAGGATCAGAGCCTTTACGCTAAGCAGATCAGCCCCGCCGAGAAACAGTTCGGCGCGGTGTTGATGCAGTATGAGCTTGATAAAGTCAAGGAGGTCATCGCGGAAACGAAGGCCTTTGAGATGAGTGACTTGATCGACCGCGTAAATGGGTACACTGACCCGCGAGATCGCCTTGAAAAGGCCGTCAATGAATTGCAGGACGTGCTCTCGCAACTTGCCCCGTCGGACGTCAACAACCGAAACACTATCCGCACCTACCTGCGGGCGGCCGAGAGCTGGTTCAAACGTCGAGCCTATACGTGCAAGGTCGAAACCCTGCCCGGACAGGATCACCTGCACATCGAAGTTACGGACAACGGGGCGGACCCGACCTGGTCCGAACTCAACCAGATCTTTCAGGGTGACGAGACAAAAATCATCTGGGAACCGGGCCGGGATATCCATATTGCGCTTGACACCCTCGGGCACAACTGCCAATTGGGCAAGGACGCAAGCGAGAAGATTACGCTGTCGAAAAAATATTGCTTGTTTGAGATGGAAGGTGACCTTTCTTTCGACAATACCGGCAGGAAAATCAACGTTCGTTTCAAGCCCAGCCTGAGCGAGCAGTTGCCGGCGTTAAAGTGACTACAGAGAGCAGGAGTTGACCATGCACGGTGACAGGGAGTGGATACAAGTCATTACAGGATGTGCTCTTCTGGGGCTGGTCTGTCTTTTCCCGTGCGGCACGGCCACGGCGGCAAGGGTACAGCTTCCGGCAGGCACCGAGGTTAAAGTCAAGTTTGACCCCCTGGTGACGATCAATTCCGGCCGTTCGGTGGCGGGCGTTCCGTTGCAGGTACACCTGGCCGAGGCCATAACGGTCAGCGGCAGGGTTGTCGTTGAAGAAGGGGCAGTCGGAACGGCTACGATCATGGAAGTCGTCCAAGCCGGCCGCGGCGGCAAGCCGGGGAAGATATCCGTAAGTTTCGTGGAGTTGCAAACCAAGGGGCTGTTCAAGGCTCCCGACGATGCCCTGATCAAGCTCGCCGGTTCTGAGACCCGGGCAGGCAAGGGGAAAAAGCTGCTGTCCTACCTGTTCATTGCCGGGCTGTTCATAAAAGGCGGGCAGGCGGAAATCCCGACGGATCAAGTCTATATGGCCACTATTGCCGAGACGATCATCCTGGAGAGCGAGTAGAAGGGATCTGCCTGGCCGAAAAACAGCAGGCCGATGCTCTCGTTCCCGAATTACCAGCCGTGGCGGCTGGTTTTTTGCTGCCTACAATCCCAAACAGGATAGAACCGTCCGCGATCGAATACTTACTAGGTTGACGGTCGCCAAAAACCGGTTATATTTAACCAGATATTCTCGGCAGTAACGCTCCCGATGCGTTGCATGACGGGATTCACCTCCAAACCTTGTCAGAGGTGGTGTTCTATGACTCTTCCAGCGTCGGCTTCAGGTCTTCGGGCCGTGCCCGGAGCCTGCCACCGCTTATTCCTTGCAGGCCTTGCCGTTATCGTGCTTACGACCGCTGCCCGGGGTCAGACTTCAGGCGGAGGACCGCCTGCCTTTCAGCCGGTCGATAGAGACCCGGCTCCCCTGAACGGGCGGTCAGAATCGGCCTCTTCTATTGCCGATACGGTCGGGTTCTTCTTCGGCAAAGACACTGAGGGCTGGAGTATACTCAACTCATCCTCCCAGGTAAGGATTCACTATCCCGAGCCTGACGCTGATTCCTGCAAGAACCTAACGCGGTGGGATCTCAGTGAGACTCCCTTCACGCTGTCCTGGGACGCGTTCGAGGAACCCGGTGCACTCAAGTATCACGCACCGTTTGAGGGCTTCCAGCGGGGTGAGTGCGACTACGAGTTCTGGCATAACTGGATTGGCATGATGGACGTCACCGGGTGGACGGGTATCGGCAAGCTGGCCGCCCGCGTCTACAACGCATCCGGCAACACGATTTATGCCGGCCTGGGCTGCAGGTCTCAAGACACATTGTATCACTATTATCTCGATGCCGGGGATTGGACCTCGCTCAGCCGTAACGATTGGACGGTCATAACGCTGGATGAGCCGTCGCCCGGGAAGTTTGCCGACGTGGAGAAGATCGTTATCTGTTTTGGCTCCTGGGGTGAAGGCGGAGACATATACATTGACTGGGTAATCGGTGTAGACCCGTTTCCGCCGGCTCCGCCCGTGCTTATCGGGCCGCCGGACCAGTCGCATATCGAGGCTAATAAGCCGACTTTCGCCTGGCAGGGCGATGCTGACTACTTTACTCTGGAGTACAGCACCGGGGAATCGTTCGCCAACGCGGTGACGGTACCCGACATTCTGGACACCGTTTATATCCCGGCTTTTGCTCTTCCCAACGGTGTCTATTACTGGCGAGTAAAGGCGTTCAACTTCCAGGGGGAATCCAGCGAACATTCGCCCGTGTTTTCGTTCACTATTGAGGGCCCTTACGAGGTCCCCTCCGAGTTTCCCAATATCCAGGCGGCGGTCAGCGCTTTTCCGCTCTTGTCGACCGGTACCGTGCTCGTTGCGCCGGGGATATATAAGGGCCTGGGGAATCGCGATATCGATGGATTTGTAGGGAAAACGATAGAGGTCGTTTCCGCAGGCGGGCCGGGGGAGACGGTCATAGACTGTCAGGGTAGTTACGGAGCCTTTGTACTCGGCCCCTATGTGTACAGTGCCGTAATTGACGGTTTTACGATTGTCAACGCCAATGCCGGCGCGGACCGGGGCGCCATCGACTGTCTGGGCGGCTCACCGACGATTCGCAACTGTATTGTTCAAAACAGCGTCGGGCGGGGAATCTGGCTCCGCGCCGGTGACTCCCCTGTGATTGACAACTGCGCGTTCGAGAACGGTACCGGCTATGCGTTATACTGCGAGCAGTCCGATCCGATTGTCACCAATTGTGATTTCAATTCCATGAGCGGCGGCGGTGCCGTTTTTCTCGGGGCCGGGTGCAGCGCTTCCATCAGTCAATCCACGTTCGTGGGCAATGACGCCGGCATCTTCGTGGAAAGCGCTTCCGTAGGGGCGGCCACGGCGACTATCAGCCTTTCTCAGTGCATTATCGCCTTCAGCACTTCGGGTGCCGCGGTGCAGGTCGATGACGTCGGGGGCGACGTTATTCTTGTGCTCTCCTGCTGTGATCTGTACGGGAACAAGGGCGGCGACTGGGCAGGCTATATTGCCGATCAGGTGGACGAGAACGGTAACATCTGGCTCGATCCGCTGTTTTGCGACGAGCCAAACGGCGATTACACGCTTTACGACATTTCCCCATGTGCTGCGGAAAACAGCGACTGCGGCCAGGTGGGCCGGTACGGCGTAGCCTGCCTGAGCGGTCCGACGCTGGTGGTGGCTCCGGATACACTCGACTTCGAAGCGGTTCTTACTGAGGCGACCTTGACGATCATCAACAGTGGCGGCGGAACGCTCAACTGGGCGGTGTCCGATGACCGCGAATGGATCTCTGTGGCCCCCCCGGGCGGCAGCACGACTTCCGAGACCGACGACGTCATAGTGACCGTTGATCGAGGCGACCTGGAACCCGGCCTGTACGAAGGCACCGTGACGGTTGAGTCCGACGGCGGTGAGGAGACGGTCCACGTGGTGATGGCCGTGGGTGAACCTCTGCTGGTGGTACCGCCGCCGTTCGTATCCGACGTCCTGATCGACTCGCTGGCCGTTATACGTTTCAACAAACCCGTGGACACTTCGACTATCGGCGAGAACGTGTCGGTGGTCAGCGCCAGCGGAGGCGTGGTGAACGTTCGACACTATCTCGATGAAAACGCTTCAGTTCTCACGATCGAGCCCGTCGGTGGTTTCTTCCCGGCCCTGGATACGCTCGACGTTGTCATCGGCGCCGGGCTGAGGGATGTCCAGGGGATATCGCTGGCGGAACCGTACGTCGCGTCGTTTACGACCGGCGTGGGTGTGTATCCCGGTGATGCTAACGACGACGGTGTGGTTGATGAGCGCGACGTGCTCCCGATCGGCTACTACTTTGGTTTCACCGGACCCGGACGTGATTCGGTGAGCACCTGGTGGGGGCTGACCCCGGTCCACGTGAAAGTACGATCCACAGTCTGGGATCCATACCTTGCGGCATACGCGGATGCCGACGGTTCCAGCCGCGTGGACGGCGAGGACGTGTGCGCCGTGGCCGCCAACTGGCAGCGGCGGGTTGCAGACAAGCTCGAGCGTGGCGGGGAAACCGGGCCGCGGTCCGGTCTGGCGTCCCTGGATGCGTCGGTCGCACTGCAACTGTACGAGAGCATTATCAACTGCCCGGAGGGCGAAGGCAAAGATGCGCTGGAGCAGATGCTGGCCTCGCTGGTCGACCGGCCGCAGGCCAACCTGCCCACTACCATGGAACTGCACCAGAATTACCCCAATCCGTTCAATCCGGCCACGTCGATTGAGTTCTATCTTCCGGACGACGGTCAGGTCACGCTGACGGTGTATAACACGGTCGGCCAGCGCGTGGCGGTCCTTCTTGACGGCCACACGGCCGCCGGTTTCACCGAAGTGGTCTGGGACGGCACGGACGGGAGCGGCCACGAGGTCGCGAGCGGCGTGTACTTATACCGGCTGGAGACCCGGGACAAGACAGAGACCAGGCGCATGCTGCTCCTTAAGTGACGGGCGCTCGCAGCCCCCGGCAGGAATTAAAGGTTCGTTAAAGGGCCGGCAAAGCTCAGATGCTGCCGGCCCTCTTCTTGTCAGATCTTTTCCAGCTCGACCCGCTTACGGTTCTGCCGGAAGCATCACCGGAGGCAGCAGGTCGACGGTGCATTCATCGGTGTAGAATACGTCAAACGCAACACCGGCTGTGCCGCGGTCAATGAACGTGAATCCCGTCGTGTCAATGCCGACAACCGTCGTAAGCATGTTCGGCCAAACGTCGAGTCCCGCCTCGACCCTGAAGTACAGCCGTGCCAGCGTCGCGTCGCCCCGGGAATCAACCAGCGTCTTGCTCTGGTTTGTCTGCGAGACGGAAATGCCGTAGACCGATCCGGTGGTGTCGATAAGGTTTCCGTAGAAAAGGAGCGTGTCGTCGGCGGACGTATCGCCCTGGACGGCGCTGTCGAGGAAGAGCAGGTTGCCGTCCCACGTCACCCGAAACGAGATCCCGTACAGTGAATCCACCTCGAACGCCTTTACGTCCACGGCGAAACTGGGGGAGTCCTCCAGCAGAACGTAGCGGGGGGTGAATTTCAGCAGCGGGACCTGCGCCCGCAGGCGTATGGTGATGGTGTTAATGCTGCCGGACGACAGGACGGCCTCCGCCGTGCCGGCGTAGACGGTAAGTCCGATGCGGTTGTCGATCGCCGCCACCCTGAATTTCAGAAGCCGTCCGGCCGGCAGGCTGTCGATGGTGCCTTCGAGAAACCTCCCGGTCAGGGTAAGGGGCGCCTTGGCCAGTATCTCGCCCGTTCGTGGATCCGTGACGGTGACCTCGAACAGACCCAGGGCCGCTTCCAGGGCGGGCGAGGCGTCGTCGACGGTGAACGCAAGGCGCACCGCCTCGGTCGGCTCGCGGCCGATGAAGCTGTCCGAACAGCCGTACAGCATGGTCAGGAGCACGGTAACACCGGCGGCACGGGCGAGCAGCCGTTTTGCGCTAAACTCTCTTATCATCCCTGGTACCTCCCGTGTTTAGAGCGTGCCCACGAGGCTGGTGACGATTTGGAACCCGGTCAGATCGATTTTCCCACCGTCGGCCCGGCCCGTCAGGTATTTACCCCCCAACTCCAGATTGAATCGCTCGCCGAGACTTCGGCCGAGTGCAGCGCCGAGCGTTAGTGTATGAGAGTTGCCGAAACCCTCCTCGTTGCTTTCTATCAGCTTGAGCGACCCCGAGGGCGTGAGATACCAGGCCCGGGGGAGGAAGTAGGCGAAGTCCCCGGAGATCTGAAATTCGTTGCCGTAGAGTTTGAGTCGCTCGGTGACTTTCTCGGACGAGGCGTCATACCGCGAGTTGCGGCCGCGTATGCCGTACCGAAGCGACCCGCGAGCGCGGTGCCGTTCCATCGAATACTGGCCGCCGAGTTGAAAGTCAAGCTGCCTGCCCTGCCTGAACACCTTGGCGCCGTCCAGCTTGTCCGCCACGTAAGCGGTGAAGATGACGTCGCCCGTCCAGCTCATCCTTCCATGTTTCATCTCAGCCCCGACGCTGGCGTTTATCAGGTCGCCCGGGTCGTAGCTGTCGACGCCCTCATACGGTTCATACGCACCGGTGTACTCGTACATGATGCCCGCGCCCGCGTTGACGGGTCCCAGGTTCCGGGCCGCCCCCGCGAGCAGGTTGAAACCGAACCCTTCTCCGTATCGCCGCATCGGAAAGTCGAGAAAGCTCTCCGAAAGGACATCGATCACCCTCCGCTCGTTCGTCAGGTCGAGCTTGCGCTTGCCGGTCGGCAGATTGAAACCGAGGCTGAGCAGGAACCGGTCATCGAGCAGCGACCGGTTGAACTGCACACGGAAATCCGTCAGACCGGTAACATCGGCCTTGCCGTCGGTGTCCTCCAGACTGTTGACGGCGCTGGCCACGTAAAACCGCATCTCGGTGTTGTCGCGGATCGGCAGCAATCCGCTCAGCGGTACCATGAACTGGCTGATCGTGAAGGCCTCGCCCGTGTCAGGGGTGAGCTTCCAGTACGTGTACATGGGTCCCGAGCTGCCGCTGGTCGGCTGTCCGCGGATGATCTGACCGGACGCCGACGACGCAAGCAGCACGAGGGCCGAAAGCACCAGCATGGTATGGCAAAGTCTCTTAATCGGCATCGAGATCCCCCCTTACCACCACGCTCGCGTTGCGTTCGGCTTCGGGTGTCGAAATGGGCGTGGTTGTGTGCCTCGGCTGAACGCCAGTGGGAATGGTGATTGCACCCGAGTTCGTGACAACCCTCGTCAGCCGCTGGCCCATTATCAGTTCTGCGTTACGCGCGTCGCGTACGACGGCCGCTTCCACGTCGGCAGCCGTTACTCCTCCCTGCTGCATGGCCGATATGCCGGTGGCGGCGGACTCCATTTCCTGGCGCGCGGCGCTGAAGTTCTCGTCCTGGTTGACGGCTTGTTGAAACTCGTTCCGCGCCTCCTCGAGCAGGCCGCGGTTCCGATACTCCAGGCCGCGGCAATAGGACAGGAAGGCAAGGAACGACTCGGTCGGCACCTCCCTTATGGCATCCCGCTCGGCCGCCGTCAGTTCCACGCCCAGGTCGTCCAGGATATTGAACACGAGCTCCTTTTGCACCCGGAAGAAGTCGACGAGTTTTCCCTCGGAAGGTTCCGTTACGTCGGAGGTGCTGTCGACGGTGCTGACGATGGCCCCGTCCAGGCGGATACGGTCGTCTCCAATGCCCAGGACGCTGCCGGTGACGATTCGATTGCTGCCCAGCAGGCGTCCCATACGCGGCGCCTGGGTTGCATCCACGTAGCCGCCGCCCGCCAGTTCCAGTTCCCGAAGGAGCGCGTCCACCTTGAGCCGCTCCACGAGCCGCAGAGAGCGCACGCTGGCCAGGTCGGCGGCCGTCAGTTCCGCCAAACCGCGCGCGATGGGCGCAGTTTCGGGAGGCAGAAGCGAGCCGTCAAAGTCGGCCACGGCGATTGTGTTGGGCGGTATGCTCGCGACGTCAAGCGACGATTCGTTTTCGATGGCCCGGGCCACGTCGCGGTCAATTGTCCGCCGGATGAGACCGTCAAGGTGCGCGCGCACGAGAGATTCGGTTTCTCCCCCCGGGCGCAGTTTCAGCGCCGATGTGTAGGCACGCACGGCCAGGTCGTCTTCACCCCGCGATTCCAGCACCAGGCCCAGGTACAGGTGCGTTGCGGGATCGGCCTTGCCGGCCTTCTTGAGCGCATCCTCCGCCCGGATCAGATCCCCCGACTTGTAGAAGGCGATACCCAGTTCCTTCCAGGCGTCGACTTGTCGCGGGTCCTGGGCTATCTGCCGATAGAACACCTCGATGGCGCGCTCGTATTCCCCCTCGTCCACCAGCCTCCTGCCCTGGACGAGCAGACTCTGGGAACATCCCGACAACAGCAGAGCCGAGAGCAGTATGGTTCGTTTCAGCATGGTTCCTCTTTGCGCTTCGGTTGCGGTTAACCCTGCGGCCGGTCAGGTGGCTAATGGACGGTAAATATCCATTTTCCGCCTGGCTTCGACGAAATCCGGGTCCAGGTCGTGCGCCTGCTTGAAATACTCATAGGCCGTCTGGTAGTCGTACTTGTCCTCGAACTCCAGGCCCTTGGCGTACAGCGTCGTGGCGTCGAACGACTCAGTGCCGCCCATGTCGATAATCTTCTTGTCTTCGCCGGTCAGCGTGATGTCAAGCTCCTTGCAAAGATCTTCCACAAGCGCCTTCTCCAGCTTGAAATAATCCGGCTTGCCCTCGGTCGAGACCGAGGCCACGATTTCCGACGTCTCCACGCTGACGGCGCGGACGACCACTCGGGTCTGCCGGTGGTCAATCTGCGTGAAGCTGCCGAAGACCATCAGGTGGGCGCTGAGAAGCTTGCCGGCCTTGATGGCTGAAGCCTGATCGACCAGGCCGGACTCGGCCAGCTCCTGCTCCTGGATGACGTACTCAATCTTGTCACGTTCCACCACTGACAGGGAACTGATCTTGGCGAAATCGTACTGGAAAAAGCTCGCCAGGCCGGCCCCGAGAGCGCCAAGCTCTTCCTGGTACTTGCCCACTGAGAAGTTGTCAAAGGGCATGACCGCGATTGTCTTGATGTCGGTGGTGCCGGTGTCAGGGCAGGTCAGCGCGCCGGCGTTGCTGACGAGCGAATACCATTGCCGGCGCAGCCCCTTCGGCCAGATGTCGTGCGGCAGCCTGATCACGCACGGGCCGATGCTGGACATCTTCTTCAGGTAGTCGTAAGATTGCCCGACGTACTGCTGCCCCTTGCTGTAGTAAATGATACTAAGCACCTCGTAGATGGCAATACTGTCCTGGGCAGTCAGGTCCTGGCGTGCCAGCATCTGACTCGCGATCGCGATGCCTTCGTCGAACCTCCCGTAGATGCGGTGATCCAGCGCCTCCGCCAGCTTCTGAGCAATGTTCGCATCCTCCTGGGCCTGAACTGAGCCGTCAGCGAGCACGGAGAGCATAAGCACAAGCAGCACCATGCCCAGTCTCGATGCATGATTGTAACACCTTTTCATACGGGCTCCTCTGGAAGGGTGTGGTTTGTTGACTGTAAGCCAATAACAGCGCTCATGAGAGAGCCTGGTAACGCTAATCCGTGTAGGGGAAAATGACTGAATCCCCGTCAAAATCAAACATCATTTTTTCGTACTGACCGGCCGCAACGTTCACGGACAATTCCAGCGACGGCATTTCTTCATCATCAAGGATAGCCTTGATGCGGCGTTCTCCCGGCCTGAGCGTCAGGGTATAGGGGGTATGCACGTCCTCCTTCTTCACGCCGTCGACGAATATCACGGCGCCGGGCGGGAAAGAAAGCACGGCCAGCTCTCCATTGGCTACCGGCGGCGGCTTGGGCTCGGGAAACGTAAAGGCATAGCTGCGACTGACCGTATCTCCTGCCGCAACGCTGACCGTGTCGACGATTTCTCCCTCGGTCGAGCTGGTGTTTTCGATACGCAAACCATACAGCCCGGTGTCTGTCGTGGCCTCCCACCGCGTGGCATCCCGTACCCGCAGGGAGTCGTTGACGTAAACGTCGCTCCGGCGGTTGACCGTGATCTGAAGCGTTCCCGTAGCCGGAGCCGGGGGAGATGCAATCGTGAACGACCGGCCGGAAGAGTATCCGCCGGCCCGCCCGTCCTCGCTCACCGCCCGCACTCGCCAGAAGTACTCGCCGGACGGCAGTTTTGCCTCGCCGCTGTGCACGGTGTCGGGCCAGTCCGTGATCTGCAGAGCGTCCGTGAACGATGAGTCGGTGGCGAGATCCAGGAAGTATGTCCCGCCGGCACCGGCCACGGCGCTCCAGGTGAATGTCAACGGTGCGGCATGGGCGACCACGGCACGTTCTGCCGGTGAATACAGTTGCGGTATCTCAGGCACCCCTGCTCGTGGTATCAGCACGTAGATGGCAACGGCCGCTATAGCCAACGCCGCGGCGGCGGCCACAATGGGAAGGACTTTTCGCTTTTTTCTGACCGCGGCTACCGGAATGCTCTGGGTTGGGCCTGGTTCCGGCTCCGCCCTGGGTACGGCGGTCGTCGCGATCGCGGCTTTCATTTCTTCTGCGCTCTGGAATCGGTCTTCCGGTTCGCGGCTGATGGATTTGAGAACTGCGTTTTGCAGACCCAGCGGGATGTCCCGGCAGATGCTTCGCGGCTCCGGAGGGTCAGTAAAGAGCTTGGCGTCGCGGATGGCGAACTCGTTTTCTCCCTTGAAAGGCAGCTCGCCGCACAGCATACAGAACAGAGTGGTGCCGACGGCGTAAATGTCGGCCAGTGCGTAGTTGGTGTCCTCGGACGAACTGAATTGCTCCGGCGCCATGTAGGCCGCCGTGCCGCAGGCCGTCCCGGCTATGGTCAGGTTGGGGTCCGCCTTCCCCTTCGCAATGCCGAAATCGATGACTTTCACGCGGCCGTTCTTGTCGACCATGATGTTACTGGGTTTGATATCGCGGTGATAAATACCCTTCTGATGGGCGAACTCGAGCGTGTCGAGAACCTCGACCATGATGCGTACCGCTTCGGCGACCGGCAGCCGACCGTGCTGGCTGAGCAGGTCGTCAAGAGCGACGCCGTCGATATACTCCATGGCGATTACGGTATCCTCGCCATGGCTGAAGAAATGTTTGATGCGGCACACGTTGGGGTGACCGTCCAGAAGGGCCAGCTTGTCCGCCTCCTGCTTGAAGCGCGCAACTAGCCGGGGATCGCTGAGTATCTTGAGGATGACCACGAGGTTGGGAACGTCCTTGTGAACGGCCAGGTATACTTTGGCCATCCCCCCTGCACCGACGGGCCTGAGAACCTTATAACTGCCGATGAACCGCTCTTCCATACCTTTTATATATTCAATTCCAAATCGCTATTCAAATAAAATCCCTGAGCACAAGCGGGCGCCCGAGGATGAGCTATCCTGCCGGACGACAACGGATTCAGCAATTCCCCGGGGACCGGGCCGTCCGGTCCCGGCAAATGACTCCGCAGCGATTGACCGGCCTGTCGGAATGACTTATAGTTATTGTTTCTGGCAAACACGGTTTAGCTGTGAGGGCAGTGATCATGCCGGAATTTCGTCAAAACCAGGCCACCAAGGAGTGGGTAATACTGGCCCCCGAGCGCGGCAAGCGGCCGTCGGATTTGAAAAAGGAGCAGGCTGAACGAGAATCTCCCGGGCCGTACAGCGAGGACTGTCCGTTCTGCGCCGGCAACGAAGACCGGACGGAAGAACCTGTCCTGGTCATCCCTGAAAAAGGGGACTGGCGGGTGCGAGTGGTTCCTAACAAGTACGCGGCGCTTCAGCCGGACCTGGCTCCCACGCGGACCCGGGTGGGGTCCTTCCTGGCCGCCAAGGGATTCGGGTTTGCGGAAGTCATCATTGAACATCCCAGGCATGATCAAACACCGGCCCTGATGTCCCCGCCGGAGGTGGCCGATTTCCTGTACGCCTACCGGCAACGCCAGCGCGAAATCAGCAGGCATGAGAAGATCAACCTGGTGACGGTTTTTCGGAACCATGGTCGGCGTGCCGGTACCTCTCTGGAACATCCTCACTCGCAGATTATCGCCACGCCGATAGTCCCGCCGCACGTTCGCTTTCCCATGGAGCAGGCCGTTCGGCACTACGACGAACATGGTACCTGCGTCTATTGCGACCTGGTCAGGGAGGAGTTGCGTCAGGAGGAGCGTGTTATCCTTGAGTCGGACAATTTTGTCGCCTTCTGTCCCTTCGCAGCCCGCTCGCCGTTCGAGATCAGGATCTATCCGAAGGAGCACCAGCCCAGCTTCATGCTCGTCGGAGACGATCAGGTGCGTGAACTGGCCGAAATCCTGCGCGATGTTCTCAACCGGCTCTATGTCGGCCTGAGCAACCCGGACTACAACTATATTCTCAGATCGTCACCGATCGGGGACGAGGATACCCGGTACTTGCACTGGTACATGGTCATTATCCCGAAGCTGTCTATACCGGCCGGCTTCGAGATCGGCTCCGGCATTTACATAAACACGATAGCCCCGGAAGAATCAGCGCGCTATCTGCGCGAGACAGAATGCGAGAGGTGAGCATGAAGAACAGACAGCGTCTTGCAGTGGTGTTGAGTTTGTGCGCTCTAGCCTTGATGAGCGCTACACCCGGACGGGCCTGCACCAGCCTGCTGGTAACCGGCGGGGCCTCGGCGGACGGATCGGTGATGATCACTTACACGTGCGACGGTGAGTTTCACCCGCACCTTGAGTATATGCCGCCGGCCGACTATGAACCGGGCGATTCTCTTGAAATCACTGACTGGCATGGCAACCAATTCGGCTGGATAGAGCAGGTGCCGCATACCTATGCCGTGGTCGGTATGATGAACGAACACCAGTTGACTATCGGTGAAACAACGTTCGACGGTCGCGAAGAGCTCCGCAATCGCGACGCTACGTTGAACTACTGGCACCTCATAAACCTGGCCCTGGCGCGAGCCAGGACGGCCCGGGAGGCGATCACGGTCATGACTGACCTGGTTGCAGCGTATGGTTACAGTTCTACCGGCGAATCGTTTTCACTGGCCGATCCCCGGGAAGCCTGGATACTCGAGATGATCGGGCCGGGTCCCGGTGGCACGGGGGCTGAGTGGGTGGCGGTCCGGGTTCCGGACGGCTATATCTCGGCCCACGCCAACCAGGCGAGAATCGGCGAGTTTCCCCTTGACGACCCGGACAACTGTCTGTACTCCGACAACGTCATCTCATTCGCCGTCGAGCGCGGCTACTATGACCCCGCGTCGGGCGAACCGTTTCGTTTCTGTGACGCGTACTGCCCCGCGATACCACGAAACCTGCGTTCGTGCGAAGCCCGCGTCTGGAGCCTTTTCCGCCGTGCCGCGCCTTCGATGAATCTCCCGCCCGACTACCATCGCGGCGTGCCGGATGCGGAACCGTACCCGCTGTGGATCAAGCCGGACCGGAAACTCTCCCTGGCGGACGTATTCAGTCTGATGCGTGATCATTACGAAGGCACCCCGTTTGACATGACGACCGGAATCGATGCCGGTCCCTACGGCTGCCCCTATCGCTGGCGCCCCCTGTCCTGGACTGTCGGCAGCGTTGAGTACAGGTGGGAACGCCCCATCTCGACGCAGCAGACCGGCTACTCGTTCGTTTCGCAGTCCCGCTCGTGGCTCGAGGATCCCGTGGGCGGCGTCTTCTGGTACGGCGTTGACGATACCTACATGACCTGCTATGTGCCGCTTTACTGCTGCATCGATGCCGTGCCGGAATCGTTCACCGTCGGAAGCCTTACGTCGTTTTCGTGGGAGTCAGCCTGGTGGGTCTTTAACTTCGTGGCCAACATCGCCAACCTCAAGTACTCGTACATGGCGCCTGAGGTCCTGGCTGTTCAGAATGAGCTTGAGGGCACGTTCCTGGCTCTGCAGCCGGCGGTCGAGAAAACGGCCCTTCAGCTCGTGGAAACGGATCGGGACCTGGCCAGGCGCTACCTGACCGATTATTCCGTGTCGCATGCCGAGATGGTCGTCAAACAGTGGCGTGCGCTGGGTGAACATTTGCTCACCACGTACAATGACGGATACGTCAAGGACGAAGAGGGAGACCCTGAAGAGAAAGGGTATCCGGAGACGTGGCTGCGCCGGGTTCTGAAATCCCGGCCGGATCAGTATCGAGTGCCGGTGCAGCGCACGGTGCAGGCTGATGAAGCGGCATCGGATTAGGTTCACGCCGGCGCTCGCATGGTTAGTCGTTTCCGGTACGCTTACGCGGTGGTCGTTTTTAAATGTGACAACACTGTGGGCACTCTCTAAATTAGAACCTGTGCGGCCAGTTCAGGAGGGCCTCAGGGATGGGTAGGTCGATAAGAGGGTATTTCCGTTTCGACGAGTTGGGAACCGGCTACAGGCACGAGATTCTGGGCGGCATCACAACGTTCGTCACGATGTCGTACATCGTCATTGTCAACCCCAAGATACTCGAGGCTGCGGGAATCCCCGTCGGGCCGTCAATGGTCGCGACTGCCCTGACCGCGTTTTTCGGAACGCTGGCGATGGGTCTCTTTGCCCGGCGTCCGTTCGCGATCGCGCCGTACATGGGGGAAAACGCTTTCATCGCCTATACCGTGGTGCAGGTGCTCGGGTACAGTTGGCAGACCGCGCTCGGCGCTATCTTCGTCGGCGGCGTGTTATTCACCGCCATCAGCGTTTTCGGGGTCCGGCGCTGGCTTGCCGATGCCATTCCCTCGTCCCTCAAGATTGCGTTTGCAGTTGGCATCGGCCTGTTCCTGACTTTCATCGGTCTGAACTCGACCGGGATCATTACTCTTGGTGTCGAGAGCGCCCCGGTGCACGTGGGGAACCTCCATGATACGGCCGTGATTCTGGCCGTGGTCTGCTTCCTGCTGGTGGCTCTGCTCCTGGTAAGAAAGGTGAGCGCCGCCATCCTTATAGGCATGCTCAGCGTTACTATCCTCGCTTTTGTCCTGAATGTCGCTGAAGTGCCGGAAGAGTGGGTCAGCATGCCTCCCAGCCTGGCTCCGATTCTGCTGAAGCTCGACATTCTCGGGGCGCTGAACTGGGGGTTCTTTTCGGTGATTCTGACCGTTCTGGTCATGGACTTCGTCGACACCACCGGAACTCTTATCGGCCTGTCGTACAAAGCCGGTCTGCTTGACGAACGGGGAAATCTGCCGGAGATCGAGAAGCCGATGATCTGTGATTCCGTGACGACGGTAGTGGGCGCGCTGCTGGGAACAACTACCGCCGGGACGTTCATCGAGTCGGCCACCGGCATCCAGGCCGGCGGTAGGTCCGGGTTTGCGTCGGTTGTGACGGCGGTGTTGTTTCTGTTGACGCTCTTTTTCGCGCCCTTCCTGACCGCTGTCCCTGCCTGTGCGTACGGTCCGGCCCTGATTGTGGTCGGCCTGCTTATGCTCTCGCCGATTACGCACCTCAATTACGAGGATTTGACGGAGGCCGTACCGGCTTTCTGCGTGATTGTCCTGATGAGTTTCACGTATAATCTCGGTATCGGCATCACGGGCGGGTTTCTCGTCTACCCGTTGATGAAGGTATTCGCCGGGCGCATCCGCGAAGTGCGTGCCGGGATGTGGCTTCTGGCCGCGCTCTCGGCTCTCTTTTTCATCTTCTACCCGTATTAGCGGCCGGCACGTCGGCTCCATATTGGGGCCGTCAGGGGACCGGCGCTTGACAAACCGGCCGTCGCGTCGCTTGTTTTGGTGATATGATGACCAAATGCAGACATGGCGCGGCCTGGCTGGCGCTTGTGGCCGTGCTGGCCGTTGTGCCGCAGGGATGCACGAACGCATCCGATGCCGACTCGGCCTATGCGAAGGCCCGGAAGGCGATGATTGACCGGCAGATCGCGTCCCGAGGAATCACCGACGAGCGCCTGCTTGCAGCTTTTGACCGGGTCGAACGTCATCGGTTTGTCGACAAGTCCCTGGCGCCCCTGGCTTACGCCGATCACCCCCTGCCGATTGGCCAGGGGCAGACGATCTCGCAACCGTACATCGTGGCGCTCATGACGCAGCTCCTGGACCTGAAGGAAACCGACACGGTCCTCGAAGTAGGTACCGGCAGCGGGTACCAGGCGGCCATCCTCGCCGAACTCTGTGCGCACGTGTTCACTATCGAAATAGTCGAGAGCCTCGGCCGGAGCGCGCGGACTCGGCTGGACGATCTCGGGTATACCAACGTAACTGTCCGCATCGGCGATGGATACCGAGGCTGGCCCGAAAACGCGCCGTTCGACGCCGTCGTTGTCACCTGTGCGCCGCCGGAGATACCGCAGCCGCTGCTCGATCAACTGGCCGAGGGCGGCAGGCTGGTCATCCCCGTGGGCACGAACTGGCAGGAGTTGATTCTCATTGTGAAGAAGGACGGCAAACTGACGAGGAAAAGCGTCACTGCGGTCAGGTTTGTGCCGATGACGGGGGAGAGCCAGGAAAAGAAGTAGTTATCGGGCGCCCGCACGCCGGGTCCCCGATTCGCCGGCTAAAAGTACACCCTGAACGAAACGTAGTACAGATCGGCATAAGTGCCGAATTCGGAATTGAACTCCATCGGAATGCCGCCCGAACCGGCACCGGGCAGGTGCTCCGGTTCCTTGCCGAACCCCACAAAGGCGCCGATCGCAAGGTAAACGTCTTTGGCGACGTTATACTCGGCGGCCGGGCCGATCAGGACGGACCAATCGGTCAGATTCACGAGCGCCTCACCGCTGGCGGTCACCAGGGGTGTGATCTGGTAGCTGACCCCCGGGATGGCGTAATGTCTCCCGAGCAGGTACACGGCCCCGTCAGTATAGGCAGGCGTGGAAGAAACGGCGTAGTAGTCTCCGGCGTCGAGCGCGCCTGCGGTGCTCAGGTGGTATTCGAGAAACGCATACGTATTCGGGCCGAGACTGTAGTCGAGTCCGACCGAAGCACGGAGGTAATCGTGACCGGAGTCACGGCCGGAGTCGGCCAGGGCGTCCGTGATAACGTACGCGCCCTCTACCCAGGCTCCGGCGCCGCCAACGGCGCGAGTGACATCCACACCGACCAACAAGTGTTCGCGAAACCCGACAAGGAGTGCGGCGAAGTCGGTGCGAAAGGCGTAATACCGACCCCGCAGGAAGAAGGCGCTTTTCTCAAACGCCAGGTCCTCGCCGCCCACGTAACCGATGTCAAGCTCTCCCATGAAGCCGAGCGGATAGCGCAGGCGCACGGCATCGACACCCACGCGGTCTTCGGTGTCAAGCTCGTTGAACGTGTAAGGTGCTATCACGTCGGTAGGGTTGACCGCGTGAGCGGAACCCCATGCGATGGGCTGCCGCCCGACTGTCAGGTCGAACCTCGGCATCGTGACGGTCAGCAGCAGCCGGTCAAGATCCTGGTAGACGGCAAAGCTCGCAACGTCGCCTTTGTCCTTCGGATACAAGCGGGCACGAAGGTCCGTAACGCGGTACCGTCCGGGGTCAATGCCGGTCGCGAACAGGTCGGTGTCGAAAAGTCGCCGGTCCTGAACGCGCGGCACCAGGTTGTACGCGGCGGTGAGGGTCAGCCGGTCGAGAGGTCTCCAGCGTGCCTGAAGCCGCAGTCGATTGCTGACCGCGCCCAGCAGCGGTACGTCGGTGTTCGAGGGAGGCGGCAGGACGAGGTCGGGGAAATCAAGGACGGTAGAGAAATTCTTGTAGTATCCGCCGAGGCTGAAAGTCTCCGAGGCTCCCGCCGGGCCGCAGATCGCAAGCAGCCCCCCTGCCGCAACTGCTGCGAGCGCCAACGTACCTGCAGCGCCGCGTCGAACGGCTTTCAAGTCGCGGATGTTCACGTTTCTGCTACTCCCTGGCTTCGTCGCTGTCGACCTGTCCATCCTTAAGGACAATGAGACGCCTGGCGCGCTTCATGATTCTCACGTCGTGCGTGGAGAATATGAAGGTAGTCCCGTTGGATTCGTTCAGGGATCGCATCATTTCAATCAGCTCAACGGCGGTTTTGGAGTCAAGATTCGCAGTCGGTTCGTCGGCCAGAACCAGCGCCGGTTGCGACACAATCGCCCGGGCCACGGCCACCCTCTGTTGCTGGCCGCCGGATAGCCTGGTCGGCAGGCGGTCGGCAAACCCCTCCAGCCCGAGTGTGTTCAGCACCCTGGCCACGCGCTCGTGTCGTTCCTTCTTGGGAACGTCCTGGAGCAGCATGATGTATTCAACGTTCTCCTCAACCGTCAGAACCGGAACCAGGTTGTAGGCCTGGAAAACAAAGCCGATGCGGTCGCGGCGAAAATCAGAGAGCTTCCTGCCACTCATGCTCGAGAGCAGCTGTCCGGCCAGCCATATCTGACCCGACGTCAGCGTGTCAAGCCCCGACATTACGTTGAGCAGCGTCGTCTTGCCCGAACCGGATGGTCCGACGATGGCCGTGAATTCGCCCCGGCGTATGGTAAGGTCGACGCCGCGCAGCGCCAGCACCGGTACGCCGTTATCGGAATACTCCTTGGTAACCTGCTCGGTGACGACGACCTCGTTGTTGACACGTGTATTCATAGCTACTCTCCTTACAGGCTCTTGCGCATGGCGGCGGCCGGTATGATTCTTGCGGCGAACGAAGCCGGGTACAGACTCACCAGGGCGGTGAACAAAAAGACGGCGATGGGATAGTATATGAATTGACTTACCTGCATCACGGGGTAGAGAAGCTCCGTGAACGTGACACCGGCAAAGTCAATCCCGCCGTAATCGAAACCAATCCGCATACTGATATAGGTGGCAACAAATCCGAGGATCACTCCCAGAACGATGCTGACCACCGCCAGGGCGCCCGCTTCGAGGACAATCAGTCGGCCGATGGCGAACGGGCTCGTGCCCACGGCCCGCATGACGCCGAACTCGTACATCCGTTCATAAAGGGACATGAACAGGGTATTGACAATGCCGAGCGCAACGACGCCGAACAGTATCAGGCCGACGAGCACCGTGCTGAAGCGTGATAGCTCGAAGGCCGCTTTCAGCTCGGGCAGGATCTCGGGCCAGCCGAGCGCCTGGTTGCCATCGGTGGAATAAGCATCCCAGAACGGCAGGGCGGTGTTCCGGCTGTACTTCGGATCGACGAAGGTGATGGCTATCTCGTGCACTTCCGTGCCCAGGTCGAGCATGCTCTGCGCCTTGCCCAGCCGGACGAACGCCATGCTCTGATCCATCTCGGCGATATTCAGGAAAAAGATGCCCGAGATACGGAACATCTCCTGAGCCAGGTCGCCCGTGTGCGCCTGGGCCGCGGTCACCACCACCCGATCACCCAACCGGACTTCGAGAAGCTCCGCGAGCTTGTTGCCGATGAGGATATCGCGCTCGCCGCCGCCGTCCAGGAAGTTGCCCTCAATGATTGCCTCGTCCACCTGCGACAGGTCAGGTTCGCGCCGGGGGTCGACCCCGACCATTGTCACGGCCGTCATGTTGGCCGGTGACGATATCATGGCGAAGGCCAGGGTGCGGGTTGTGAAGCTCTGAACCAGGGTGTCAGATTCGAGGCCTGCGACCACCCGGCCCGAGTTGTTGACGGTCTGATCGATAGCGAATGTCTCGCGAAACGCGGCGCTGTGAATCTGACCCTCACCCAGGAACGAGGCCGTCGCCGCCCTGATCATGTTGCGCTCCATCCCGACGACCAGGGCGTCGGTATAGATGAGCGCGGCCAGGCCGATGCCGATAGCGGTGCCGGCTATGAAAGTGCGCCGTTTGTTGCGCAACACGTTCCGCCAGGCCAGTTTGATGTACAGTCGCACGATGCATGCCTCCTAATGCGTCCGCATGGCCCTGGCCGGAGCTACGCGGGCGGCTTTAGTCGCCGGCAACATGGAAATGAGAATAGCCGACAGCACCACACTCACGCCCGGTATATAGAAACTCCGCGCGTTTATCTCGGTGAACATCTTCGTGAACACCACGCCGCCGTACGTGAAGGACACCGGCAGGGTGATCCCATGAATCGACAGGGCGTAATTGACGCCATAGCTGAGCGCGGCGCCGAGCACGACGGCGATTGCAGCCATAATCAGAACTTCCAGCAGTACCAGCCGGAAGATCTGCGCCGGGGCCGTGCCGATGGCGCGCAGCACCCCGTACTCCCGGGTCCGCTCCAGCACCGTCATCAGCACCGTATTGAGGACTCCGACGGCCACGACCAGAACGATGATGACCACCATTATCCAGCTGCCCTGCTGGTCGACCTTCATGGCGTGGTAAAACGACTTTGCAAACTCCTTCCACGTTTCGACCGCAAGGCCGTTGTCGCCCAGTGCGGCTTTAATGTCGGAAGCCAGGTCGGGCACGTCGTCCAGGTCATCGCCGATGACGGCGATCTCGTGAACGCGACCCTCGAGAACCAGCAGTTCCTGGGCATCGTGCAGGTGCAGGTAAAGGGCACTCTGGTCGCTTATGTTGCTGCCGGTGGCGACCAGGCCGACGATCGTGTACAGATCGTTGGCGATGGAACCGTCGGCGGCCTGAGACACGACAACGACCTCGTCGCCGATAGCCGCGTGCAGGGTTTTTGCCAGGCCCTCGCCCAGCACGGCCTCGCCGGCGGCCGACGGCGAAAAGCTCCGGCCCGATGTCACCTTCCTGTCAAAGCGCGTAGCAGCGCTTTCCCTCTCCGGATCGATGCCGATAATCCTCACTCCGGCACTCTTGTTGCCCACTGCCGCAAGACCGGCACAGAAGACCCGCGGCGCCCAGAATTCGACTCCGGGAACCCTCTCTATTGCGGCGCCAACCTCGTCATAGTCGCCGATCACCTTGTACAGCGACGGCCGGTCGAGGTACCCCTGGCCGTGCACCTGGATATGACCCAGCTGGTTTCGTGCAAACATGTCGATGATATACGAATACGAGCCGTCGGACCAGGCTATGGCTATGGCCGAAAGCGCAAACCCACCGAGCATGGTGAGCACGGTCAGAACGGTGCGCCGCTTCTGCCTGAATACGTTGCGGAGGGCGATTGTGAATATCATGAGCCGCGCCGTCCTTCACCGCTGCGATCTGAGGTGGCGCAGCGAAAAGATCTCTTCCTCAAACTGCGCGTCAAACTCGACCCTGGTGTACCGGATGAGCGTCCTGTGCCCCTCCTTGCGCTGCGGAACCATCTCCATGACCGCGGGCAACGTGCGTCCCCCCATCTCTCGTATGTCCCGGTAATGCAGCACGCGCACAAGGGCGCCCTTTTCGTCATAGTATTTCTGCCAGACGGGAAGGTGATCCCCCCGCCGCGCCGCAATGACGACGTTGCCCCAGACCACCGGCAAGTCCTCGCGCGGTATGCAGTTTATGTAAATCAGGTTATCGTCCGGGGCTTCAACCGTGACGAACTCGTACGTGTAGTCCTCGAACAACGAGAATTCCTTGACCAGGTCGTCGTTGGTGAAATCGGACCCCATCCACGAGCTCATCATCATGGACGGCGGGATTTTGATCACTTTGTCCGTCTTGGGCAGGTAGTTCCACATCTCGCTCTCGACGCGCAGGGTGGCCACGCCCCTCTCCTTCTTCGGGGACGTAATCCGAATGAACGTCCTGTCCAGGCCGAGGCTCCAGGCCTCCATGGCGAGCGTCCGCTGCCAGTGAGGGGTGACCACCTCCATCTCCAGTTCCGAGTAGCTCGACTCACTCCGGTACAACTGGTCGATTTCTTCGATAATGGCCCTGATCTCGGTCTCGTCGTTAGTCTGTGCCCCGGGCGTCAGGGCCAGGGCCGGGCAAACCAGAAGCACCAGGGCCAGGTGTTGTGACGGTCTCATGTCAGTATACCACTTACAAAAGTGTCATCGGTCTCTGCCGGTGGCAGCTCTCTATCCATTCATACACGTACAACGACAAACCTGACCCAAAGGCCGCCCGGCGCCGCAACCCGTCAGCGCGGAGTCGGCGGATCGGGCAGCGGCGGCAACGTCTTGGGATCTTCCTTCAGTTTCGCCTTCACGTACTCAATGGCCCTGTCGAGCTGATCGTCGTAATCTCGGGCCAGGCGGTCCGGCCGGTTCTCGACCTTCATATCCGGCTCCACGCCGATATTCTCCATGACCCACTTACCGTCTAAAGTGTAGATGGTGCCTCCGGGCACGGTATAGTACCCGCCGTCGACCAGGGGGTCAAAGCCTTCGATGCCCACGACGCCGCCCCAGGTCCGCGTGCCAATGAGCGGTCCGAGTCCGTAGTGGCGGAAGAAGTAGGCGAAGTAATCGCCGTCGGAGCAGGAGAACTCGTTGGTAAGCGTGGCCATGTGGGCGTTCAGGCCGGTACCGGAAACCGGGCGTTCCACGGTGTTGCGGGACATGCCCATGGCAGTAACCGGGCGCCGCAGGCGGTCGAGAATCAGGGAGGAGACAAAGCCGCCGCCGTTGTACCGGACGTCCACAATCAGGCCGGGCCGGCGTACCTGGTTGTAAAACATCTTGCTGAAGCGGACCAGGCCGAAGTCGTCCATGTCGGGAATGTGGATGTACCCGATCTGCCCGTCGGACAGCGAGTCAACGTACCGGCGTCGCTTTTCCACCCAGTTGAAATACCGGAGCGTCTCTTCGGAGGCCAGCGGTTTGATCGTGACCTCGCGTGCGCCCGACATCGTAGGCCGGTCGTTGACCGTCAACGTGATCTGCTTCCCGACCGTGTTCTCGGTCAGGGCGTAGGGGTTTGTAGCGGCGGTGATTTCCTCGCCGTTGATAGCCAGCAAATACTCTCCCTCTTTGACGTCTATTCCCGGCTCGCGGAGGGGGGAACGGAGCTGTTCGTCCCAGTTTTCGCCCACGAGAATACGCTTGATCCGTATTCTGTCGCTGGCGTGGTCGATTTCAAGGTCGGCGCCGAGCAGGCCGATTTCGCTGGGCGGTATGGACGGGTAGTCGCCGCCGCCCACATATGTATGAGAGCAGCACAGTTCACCGACCATCTCCCCGATTATATAAGTGAGGTCGAATCGATTAGACACATACGGTAGCAGGACGGCGTAGCGGTCACGCATTTTTGCCCAGTCGACGCCGTGCATGTTTCTGTCGTAGAAGTAATCTCGCTGCGCCCTCCAGACCTGGTTGAACATCTGCACGTATTCCGCCGGACGGTCAATTCTCGTTTCCATGCCGGACAGGTCGAGCGCCTTGTCCTTAAGGTCGGCTTCACTTCCCTCGATTGACACAATGTAGAAGGAGCTGTCCTTCTCTATAAACGCCTTCTGCTGGTCGGCCGACAGCCGGTACCCGCCGATACCGGAAAGAAACTCGTGACGCTTCCTCTCGTTGAGGTCGTACTTGTGCAGGATCCGTTCGTCCTGAGTCACGTTGCCGCGCAGACCGCGGATGGGGTTGGAAACGTAAAACACCGCGCCGGGTACGGCGGCCAGCCCGCTGTAATTGCCGGCCGGCAAATCGAACGCCACCTGACGGTCGAAGATACCGTTGAAATCCACCTTGACCTTCACGCCTGACTCTTTGTCCGGTTTTGCCTTCTCGGACTCCTTTTCGACTGACTTCTCTTCGGTCGGCGTGACTTCGTCGCTCCTGGGGGCAAACGGGGAAGGAGTGTCGGCGTCCAGAACGATCAGAAACAGGTTATCGATGGCGTTGTATACCATTGAAAATTCGTAGCTGCTCAGGATTGGATTGAAGTTGCGTTCAGAGAGAAAGTACAGGTACTTGCCGTCAGGGTCAAAAACCGGCGAATAGTCGTTGGTGAGAGCCGGCGTCACCTGGTGAACGGTATTATCGTCGAACGCATACATGAAAACGGCGCTGATGCGGCTATCGACGTCCTTGGAATAGCACACGTACCGGCTGTCGGGCGACCAGGCGGCATCTCGAATCGAGTTGTACTTCGCCCGGTCGATCTCGATCACCTTCTTGGTTTCAATATCGACGCAGTGCAGTTTGAGATTCTTGTCCGAGAATGCCAGCCTCCTGCTGTCCGGCGACCACACCGGGTCGAAACGGTGACAGTCGCCGCCGGTCGTCAACTGAACCGTCTCTGCACCATCGTGCGACGTCAGGTACAACTCATCTTCTCCGGTGGCATCGGAAAAATAAGCGATCCATTTGCCGTCGGGAGACCATCGGGGGTATGCCTCGTTGGCTCCCGGGCTGGCCGTCAGGTTTCGCACGTCACCTTCTTTGGCCGGGACGGTGAACAGATCGCCCCGGGCGCGCATGGCCGCCCGCTTGCCGTCGGGTGATATATCATAATCAATGACCCGGTCGGACACGCCGGCGAACTCGGGGCGCACTGCGTGGCGGTCGGTGGTCAGGGAGATGTTCAGCTTGTGCTGCGCCTCCGACGGCAGGTCCAGCACGTAGACGTAACCGCCGTTCTCGAACGCAATGCCGTCCGGGCCGAGGCTGGGCCAACGGACGTCGTATTCGGTAAACGATGTTACCTGGCGAAGCTCCCCGGTGGGAACGTCGTACGAGTACAGGTTCAGCGTGCCGGTTCTGTCGGAATTGAAATAGATCTTGTCCCCGTGCCACATGGGCATGTTGTCCGTGCCGGCCCAGTCGGTGATCTTCTCGGCCTCAAAGCTGTTCAGGTCGAAGATCCAGACATCCTGCGCCATGCCCCCCTTGTACCTTTTCCAGGTCCGGAAATCGCGATGGATGGGGCAGTAAGCCACTTTGTCGGTCCCGGGTGAGAAGCTGGTAAAGCCGGCCACGGCCATCGGCAGCGGCTCCGGCAAGCCGCCGGTCACGCTGACCAGATAGGCTCGGCCGTCCCACCAATCGTTGGTCTCCCGGCGCGATCGAAAGAGAACCCGCGAACCGTCCGGGTGCCAGCCCATGACGACATTTTCGGGCCCGAACCGTTCGCTGGTCTGCTGAATGCCGGGATGATACGTAAGCCGCACGGGCTCGCCGCCGATGACGGGCATCACGTAGACCGACCAGTCGCCATCGTACTGCCCCGTAAACGCGATCGCGCTCCCGTCCGGGGAGAACTTCGGAAAGAGTTCAAGACCCTCGTGCGTGGTCAGTTGTATAGCCTGGCCGCCGCCGCGAGACACCACGTAAATGTCGCCGGCGTAAACGAACGTAACCTTGTCTCCGGTGACATCGGGAAAACGAAGCAGGCGAGCCTCGTCAGCCAGCAGTGTGCCGCTCCACACGAGCAGAGCCGTCAGGGTCAATAGATGTAACCTCATATAGCCTCCGATCCTGATCCCAGGAACGTACTTTGTGTGCAAATAAGGGTTTTGAGCGACGCGGGTCAAGCAAAGCCGTGGCCGAACTGGGCCGATTCAGAGGTGGTTTGGAGGTTGCAACCGGCCTGCCCGTGAGCGGCGCGCAGGCGCCGATTCCGCTTTGCCTTTCCGCCGGATCGGCCGCCGCCAGTCCGGATGCTTTGGCCGGGCGCGTCTCGACCGTGGCCGAGGGCCGGCTGCGGGCAGGAAACGGACATAACCTGCGCGCGGCTCCTATTGACGCCGACCGCGCGCGTGCGTACTATCTCCTGCAGGAACCATGTGACTCGGAGGTAAAGATGCGCTTGGTAGGTCTTCAGACGCTGTTTCTTCTGTCAGTCGCGACAGCCGCCCCGGTGACCGCGTCGGGAGAAGCAGGGCCGTACCCCGCGGACGTCGCGGCTGTCCTCGAGGCTTCAGGAGAAAACCGCGCCGAGCTTGAGAAGGTGCTGCATAACTATGCGGCCCCCGCTGATTCGCTGAAACTGAGGGCGGCGTACTATCTTATCGGCAACATGGAAGGTCACAGCTACGTCACGTATGGACTTCACGATTCGGCCGGGGCCGAAGTAGCCTTTGACGTCCTTGACTACCCGGACTATGGTTCCCTCAGAGAGACGTTTGACACGCTGGAGTCGCAGTGGGGGACGCTGGAATTCGAGCGGCGGGAACCTTTGGCGGACATGCATTCCATTACGGCCGACTTCCTGGTAACGCAGATTGACTATGCCTTTCGCGCGTGGCGGGAAAAGCCGTGGGCCGCCGGGCTTTCGTTCGAAGCATTTTGCGAGTACGTGCTGCCTTTCCGCGGGAGCAACGAGCCCCTCGAACCCTGGCGCGCGGAGTTCTGGGATCGGTATGCGGACGTAGCCGACGGATCGGTCGACCCCTCCGATCCCGTAGCGGTAGCCCGGTTGATCAATGATGACATCAGATCCTGGTTCAGGTTTGACGAGCGCTACTACTATCACCCCACGGACCAGGGCCTGTCCGAAATGCTTGAGAATCAAATGGGCCGGTGCGAAGACATGACGAACATCACCATCTATGCGATGCGCGCCAACGGCCTGGCCGTCACCAGTGACTATACACCCTACTGGGCCGACGCCGGCAATAACCATGCCTGGAATGCCATCGTCACCGGCAGCGGTAAGGTGATCCCGTTCATGGGAGCTGAAAGTAATCCCGGGGAGTACCACTTGGCCCACAAAATGGCCAAAGTATACCGCAAGACTTACGGAAAACAGCCGGGCAACCTGACCTTTCAGGAACGAAAGCAGGAGAAAATCCCCCGCTGGCTGTCGGGCAAGAGCTATCTCGACGTCACTGCCGACTACACGGACGTCTGCGACGTGACGGTGACGTTTGACGGGCCGATACCCGATTCGGTTGATATCGCTTACCTCTGTGTTTTCAATTCCGGGGAGTGGCAGGCCATCCACTGGGGAACGATCAACAACGGCGCCGCTCTGTTTACCGACATGGGTGCGAACATAGCCTACCTCCCGGCGCTGTTCCTCAACGAAGAAGTCTATCCTTTCGGCGACCCGTTTATTCTCCGCTCTGACTGCTCTCCGGCCGATCTTGGGCCGGAAAGTGGTTCCCCCATCTCTGTGACGCTGGTTTCGGCAACGAGGCCGAAAGCGACGGCGGCCGCAGGCGCCGAGATGGAGGTCTTTCTTACCGCCGGGACGGCTTACGAACTGTTCTACTGGAGTGACGGGTGGCAGTCGGCGGGCACGTCGATTGCCGACGGCGGGCCGATGGTGATTGACGGCGTGCCGTCAGGTGCCCTGTACTGGCTTGTGCCTGAGGGTTCGAATCGTGAGAATGAGCGCATCTTTACTTTTGCAGGCGGCCAACAGGTATGGTGGTAAGAGGCCGGCCAGGGCCGGGGGCTGAAAGTCCGGGACTCAGTGGTACGTGGTGAGCGGGGGGGCTACTCGGTAGTGTGAAGGAACTGCGAGGGTTCCTTGGCGGCCGGTCGGTCGGCACCGAGGAACCATTCGACCCAGCGTGCCACGTTGTTGCGTCTGATTTCTGAGCGCAACAGGCGCATCCGACGTTGACGCTCCTCCGCCTGCATGATATAGGCAGAGTAGACAGCGTCCGCAGTCCCCTCCAGATCGTACGGATTTACGAGCAACGCCCCTCTGCCCAACTGGTCGGCCGCGCCCGCGAACTCGGACAGGACAAGCACACCCTGGTTGTCGATGGACGCGGCGCAGTACTCCTTGGCCACGAGATTCATGCCGTCCCGCAACGGAGTGATGAACGCAATCTCGCACGCTCGGTAGTGCCCCAGTAACTGCGTTCTGTCCAGTTCGCGAAACTCGTAATGAATGGGAGCCCAGCCCTGCCGTGAGAACCGCGCGTTTATGCGGCCCGCGAGGGCGTCGAGATCCCCTTTCAGCTGCTGGTATTCCGAGACGTTGGGGCGTGAAGGCACCACGATCTGGAGCAGCGTAATCTTGCCGTGCACCTCGGGGTACTTTTGAAGCATCTTTTCAAAAGCAAGGAAACGTTCCGGAATCCCTTTAGTGTAATCCAGTCGGTCCAGCCCCAGCACAAGTGTCTGCTCAGGGAAGTTCTCGTGCAGGTACCAGGCGGCGTCGGCCACCGCGCCGTCCTTCGCGCCCTCGCTGAACTCGTCGAAATCGATGCTGATGGGGTAGTGCCCGAGGATGATTTCGCGCTGATTGTACCGTATCACGGACTGGCGTTTGTAGGCTCCGCGCTGCGCCTCGGGTACGTGCCACTTCAGGCACTGGATGAAGTTACGCCGGTCACGCGCCGTCTGAAAACCGAGGTGATCATAATCAAGCATGGACTGAAGCAACTCCTGCTTCCACGGCAGGCGCCGAAACAGGTCCACGGAGGGGAACGGGATGTGCAGGAAGAAGCTCAGTTTCTGCCGGACGCCCAGTTCGCGCAGGAAATGGCCCGCCAGAAGAAGCTGATAATCATGTATCCAGATTAAGGCGTCTTCGCCGATGTTTGCCAGGACGGTTTCGGCAAATCGCCGGTTCACCTGTACGTACGTCTGCCAGTTGTCGGTGTCAAACGAGAACTGCCCCAAGAGATCGTGGAAAAGCGGCCACAGACTCTTGTTGGAGAAACCGCGGTAATATCTTGCGTTCTCCTCTTCACTGATCACGACCTGTTTAAGGTCGTAATCATGCGTGCGGCTGTAAGCCTCGAGCAGTTCCGCAGCGGGGGCCTCAGGCGGGCAGCCCGGCCAGCCGACCCAGACGCCGCGATTTCGCCGCATGATGGGCGCCAGGGCCGTTACCAGCCCTCCCGGGCTTGCCTTAACCTTCCACTCGTCGCCGTCCTTGTAGATTGCGATCGGGAGGCGGTTAGACACGACGAGCAATCTTCCGCCGGTCATCTAAATGCTCCTTGCTGTTCGTCGTTGCCAGGTTTCAGGCTTTGGCAAAACACTGATGATGTACGTCGGCGATTATCATTAAAGCCCTGTCAACGCTCCCAAGATACTGGTTTGCCGCTCCCGGCGCAAGCCTCAGGGGAGATTGGTGATATTCGCGGAGAGAGGCAAGCTCTTGTTACTCAACCGATTGCAACCACCGGTCAAGGAAAGCCAATAATTCTTCCGGTGGAGTCAGCCACAGATCGGCGGCGGTCGTGCGCTGCTGAGTTCGCACCAGCACTCGCAGCCCGCGGCCGGCCAGGGCCGCAAACGCATCCTCGTCGGTGCGATCATCACCGGCATAAGCCAGCGGGGCATCAGCCGGCAGCTCGCCGATCACCTGGTCGACGGCACGGGCCTTGTCTATTCCGGCAACTTTCAACTCAAGGCCGCCGTCGAACTCGTGTACTTCCAGGCCGAAGGTCGCGCTCGTCTCGCTCCATGCTCCGGTAACGCGTAAATGAATCTCGCGTCCTTCCGATGCGGGCAGTCCGCGCCAGTGAAAGGCCCGCGACGTTGCCTTCCTCTCGACCAAAGAGGTCAGGCCGGCTTCTTTTGCCCATGAGTCGATCCGGTCCAATCCGGCCGCAGCCTCCGGCGGCAGTTGCACGACCTGAATAGTGCCGTCGGGGAGACGTCGCTCGGCCCCGTGCATTCCCCAGATCTCAGGCGTGCCATCGAGAGCAAGCAGCGGGATTATGTCCTTGGCCTGGCGACCGCTTACGATGACGAGCCTGGTGGCCGTCACGCCCTGCAAGCGGTTGAGACGTTCGCGAATGCCCTGGTATGGTACGGCCCGATCACGATCGGGGACGAACGGTGCCAGCGTACCATCGTAATCCAGCATGAGAGCCGACCGATTCGACCGGGTCAGCACGTCGAAGAAGTGGTCGAGGTTAAAATCGGGATTGAGCAGCCGCATGAAGGGTAAGTTAACTCGCCATGAGATGATTGGCAAATCCCTTGCGAACGCCAAGCATCAGGGTGAGGTATTCGCGGAGGTGGCGGGTCAGGAGGAAATTCTCGATTACGAACCTCCGGGCGGTCTGCCCCATCCAGGTGGTTTTCTGCGGGTTGCGCAGCAGTTCGCGAATCCGCAACGCCGCCCCTTCGGGCGTGTTCACCAGATACCCCGTATGGTGATTGTGAACCTGAAGACGAATACCGCCGACGTTGCCTCCGATTACGGGCTTACCCTTCCACATGGCCTCCGTCACCGTGAGGCCGAAACCCTCCTGGGTCGACTTCTGAATTATGATAGTCGAGGCCCGTTGCAGAGCGTTGATGGCCCGGTGAGCGTTGGCCGGCAGATCCAGAATGTGAATCCGATCGTTTCCGGCGGCGCAATCTCTCACTTCGTCCAGCACGGCTGCTCCCTCCGGATCGTCAGTGGCGCCGCCGCCCGCCAGAACGAGGCGGGCGTTGATCGAACTGTTCAGCAGGGTGAACGCCTGGATGACGCCGACCGGGTCCTTGAACCGGTCGAAGCGGGAAATCTGGGTGAGGATGGGTAAGTCCTGCGGGACACCCAGGCTCTCCAGGGTCGAAGAGATCTCATTTTCGGTAAGTTCGCGATTCTTGTCGCTCAGCGGGTCGATCGAGGGGGCGATGATGAACTGGGGATGATTCAGCGACTGGGCGAAATCCGGCATGGAGAAGACAGAGGCATCGTATCCTGACACCTTTTCCCGGAGATAGTTCCAGACTTTGCGGTTGGGGCGGCTCACGTCGATATGGCAGCGCCAGATCCACTTGCCCCGGCGGTTGCCGCATAATTCCAGCAGGGCGGCCGGCTGCGGATCATGAATGAATACAAAGTCAGCCTGTTCAAGGACAGGCCGCAGGCTTTCGGCGTTGGCCGCCGCCGTCTGCTCGTAAAGGTCCAGCATCTGGCGCGTAAGGTGGACATCATTGCCCTGCAGGCCGTTGTGAAACGCCTTGGTCACCTGGTAATACTCGGGCGGTCCCTCAACCGTTTCCCACCTGGTGTTCAGGCCCAGGTCGTTCATGAGAGGAACCAGCCAGTTGAGGATTTCCGCCACGCCGCCGCCCAGACGGGTCGAATTCACGTGCACCACCTGCGCGCCGGCAACGTCTCTGGCCAGTTGCCTGAGCTGAGATATAGCGCTGGCCCCGGCAACGGCCTCGTAGCCTCTAAGAACTCGTTTCACGGGCCGGCTCCAGCGACAGGACGTTTTCTACAGCGCCAATAAGACGGCGTTTTAACTCCGGAAGGGTCAGGAAGTAAAAATCGATCCCCCGAAGGGCCCCGATCAGTGCCTCGGTGCCTTCCCCGAAACCACTCAGCCAGGCCGTGAAGTCATCTTGGTGGTCCGGTATCCGACGGCGTGCTTCCACGAAGTGGTAGTAGATGGAACTGAGGCTCAGGCGTGGCAGCTTCCTGCGTAGGTCCTGGGGGGAAAACAGCTTGCGATTGGTATTAAAGACCACCGTAACCGCCTGCATGAAGCGGAAATCGTCGCCCTTCTGAACCCACGGAATGTGCTGGACCTCGCTGAGGCGTTCATCGATCAGGTCGACCACCATGGTCCGAAGCGTCTCCAGATCGGGCAGCACGTACGGATTAATGATGCCAAGCCGCTCGGCCAGAACCCGGTCGCGCAGACCGCGTGATGCCCAGATGGCAAAGTCATTGCGGTACTCCGGGTCGTCAAACGAAGGCCGAATCACGGTCTCGCAAAAATGGTGAAAAAGGCATTCCACCGGGCACAGGAGAAGGCGTTCCCTGAGTTCCCGGAGATTCAGAGCGGTATCAACTCCGGCCATCCGCGAGACCAGCGTGCAGTCCTTGATCTCAAAGGGCATGTTAGTCTTTTCGGTTGCAGTTACCACGCGCTTTAGAATCATCCTGCATTCGGCCTGACCCGCGGCCGTTTGCTCTAAATGTTTGTTTCCTGGCCTGAGAAGCCACCGGGCGCGCTTGCGGATGGTACGTGAGGTCGGCTTAGTCTGCAGCCGCCGTCGCCCATGTAATTTTTACGTACTCTGCCTGCCGGTGCCGATTATGCGTTCGGCTTCCACTACTTCCGGGGGCTTCGGTCGTATTCTGCGGACACGGAACTCGACGCTGGCGACCGCGTGCAGGGGATGGTGCACCGTGGAATCTTTCAAGTATACGCTGAGAACGGAATCCGTGATCCGATAGCAGTCACGCTCCCACCGTCCCTGGAAGAAGTACTCATAGTCCTGGCCGCTGAGAAACCGGACTCTGAGCGCGTACTCGATGTCCTGGCTTCCCGGGGGCAGCAGACCGCAGATGGGGCACAGGCGCGGATTCACTCTTCCTCCGTCACCGCTCACGCGGGGCCGCCGGGTCAGCCGGACCAGTTCTTTCCGGAGACGGCCGTGGCGGCAGTGCAGGTATTCCTGGCCGGCCGTGCCCTGAAGCGAGCACTGGTGCATTTCGTTCGGAAGTTCACCCGGTCTTGGGCTGCATCCGGACGGTGCACCGAACAGCTTCTGCCACCAGTCAAAAAGCGTTCTGCCCGCCCGCTGCTTCAAGGATTCCCGCCTCTTCGTCTGTTCGTGATTGTCCGATTTCATCGTCTACACAGTCCTTGATGCCAAAACCAGCGAGTACCTCTTAGAATACAAACATCCGCTGTGACAGGCAAGCGGTTGTTCGCCCGCCGGCGTGGTTTCAGCGATCGGTACCCGGATTTGCGTATGCGTAAGTTCACCGGTTCGCAAGCCTCATAGTTTAAGGAATCTCATTTATGTCTCAACGTATTCACAATTCGCAGCCGGGATGCCCGCACCGCCGGCAGGAAGCCGCCGGCAATGCCCATTATCAGCGAGAATACGAGGGCCTTGACGGCGATGGCGGGCGATATGGAGAAGGAAAACGATATCTCGGCGAAAGTCGCGAAATTCGTCGTCGAAACGTCACGCAGCTGCAAAACATTGGCCAGCAGAACGCCCGCCAGTCCCCCGGCGAGACCGACAAATGACGATTCCACCAGAAAGGTCGCCAGGACCGTCGAACGGCCGAAGCCGAGAGCACGCAGGGTGCCGATTTCCCGCATCCGGTTGGCCACCGCCGCGTAGGCGGTGATCATGGCCCCGACTATCGCACCGAGGGAGAATATGATGGAGATGGCCATGCCGAGAATCTCGATGAAAGTCGTGAACGACCGGGACTGGCGACGATAGTACTCAATCTCCGGCATCACCTCGACCGTGAGCCGAGGGTCTGATTCCAGCCTGGTTTTCAGAAGATCGCCGTCGGCCGGATTGTCGAGCCGCAGAATAAAAGATGAGTAGACCGGCCGCTGAAAGGCGTCCATGAGCTGGTCGACATCACCCCAGATTTCCGATTCAAAGCCGGACCCGTCCGCCTCGAACAGCCCCACGACCGTCCAGTCGCGCATGCCGAACCTGACGGTTTCACCCAGGCCGCAGCCTTTGAAATTCTGCGCCACCTTGATTCCGGCGATGATCTCCGAGGTCCCGGGACGCCACATCCGCCCCTCGGCAAGCTTCACGCCCGGGCGGATCTCCATTGAGAGGTCGCTTACGCCGCGAACGGTTATGTTACTTTCGGCACTGCCTGAACGTTTTGGCTGGTTTATCAGGACTACCATCTCGGCGGCCAGCAGGGGCCTTCCGGACCGGCTGACGGCGATGGCCGGGTCAGCTTTTACAACGTCGGCCTGGTCTCGCCCGAGTATGGAGACGATCTCGGTGCTGGCCGACTGGCGGAGGACCACCAGGTTGGGCGCCTCGCCTGTCTCCACCAGGGCCTGAGTCAAACCGTGCGAGAGCATGAGTACCGCGCAGAAGACGAGAACCACCAGGGCGATTCCAGTGAGGGTCAGGATAAACGTGAGCCTGCGGGCAAAGCTGTTGCGCAGGGAGTAATGGAGCAGTACGAGCATAAAAGTACCTTCAGTCGATAGGCCGCAGGCCGTCCACTACCGGTGTCAGGAGTGCTCGCAGGGTGGGGAAGACGGCCGCAAGCAGGCCCACCGCCAGGGCGGCGGCCGCACCGAATATCAGGGTTGTCTCGGTCAGTGGTATTCTGGGCAGGAACCCCCCGGCGCCGGCTTCCAGCAGCGGCAGCACCAGGAACGCCAGGGCCAGTCCGAGGACGGCACCGGACGCGGCGACGAAAACTGACTCTCCAAAAACCAGGCCGATGATGTGGAAGGGGCGAAAGCCAAGCGTCTTCAGAAGAGCGTACTCGTTGGTTCGCTCCCTGGCCGCCATGGCCATGGTGTTTGCCAGCACGAGGAGGATAACGCCGATGACCAGTAGCGAAATGACTCGCAGGCCAAGAATTATCTGGCTCGACATGGAGACGAACGACAGGCGGAAGGCTTCTTCGGTTTCGGTCCTGGTCTCGGCCAAGGAGTTTTTGAACAACGCGTCTATCGCCCGGGACATTTCGGGGGCCCGACCCGGGTCATCGGTTTTGACGGCAATGGCCCCTATGTGTCCGGCCCGCGCGGGCGCCTCGGATTTCATTCGCTCGTCAATATAGTCGTAGCGGAAGAACCACTGTGACTCGTTGATATCGTCACGCGCGCCCGTATACACGCCCCGAATTATGAAATCCCAGTTCCCGGGGTAGATGTCGCCGATTATGCGCACCGCGTCACCCGGCTCCCAGCCGAACCGGTCGGCGAGACGGCGCCCTACGATCGCGGCGTTGCGCTCCCTGGTGAAGGCTTCCCACTGATCGGGCGGGATGACGTATTCCGGGTACAGGTCGAAAAAGGTCGTGTGGTCGACTGCAAATTTGGCGAAGAAATTCTTCTCGTCGATGTAGATGCCGTTGAACCACGTCGAATGCGTGACACCAGTGACACCCGGCACGTCGGCTATCCTGTCGACATAGGCAAGGGGCAGATCAAAGATGAGCGACACGGCGTTCCGCACGATCAGCCGGTCGGGCGAGGCCGCCCGCGAGTTCAGATACCAGGCGTCGATGGCGCTCCGGATCACGCAAAAGGCCGTGACCGCTATAGCCACCCCGAGGATCGTAAGCGACGTCCGCAGGGAGTGCCGGGTGGCGTTTTTCACTATGAGTTGAAAGACCCTCACGCGGCTGCCAGCTCCCCTTTATCCAGATGCTGGATGGCGTGCGCCTTCTCGGCCACGCGCGGATCGTGCGTCACGACGATTATGGTTTTCTGATACTCCCGGTTGAGGCGGACGAGCAGGTCCATAACGTCCTCGGCGGACTGCTTATCCAGGTCACCGGTGGGCTCGTCGGCCAGGATGATGTTCGGGTCAGTCACCAGGGCGCGCGCGATGGCCACGCGCTGCTCCTGGCCGCCCGAAAGCTGGTTCGGGTAATGCTTCATGCGGTCCTGCAAGCCGACTATGGACAATGCGGCCTCGACCTGGCGCCTGCGCTCAACCTTGTTCAGCCTGGTCAGGAGAAGGGGAAGCTCGACGTTTCCGAAGGCGTTCAGGACGGGCATCAGGTTGTAAAACTGGAACACAAAGCCGATGTGATGGCTGCGCCAGCGGGCCAGAGCCGACTCGCTCATACCGGAAATCTCGTTGCCGGAAACGGTCACGCGGCCTGCCGACGGTCGGTCGATCCCGGCCAGCAGGTTCAGCAGGGTGGTCTTGCCCGATCCTGACGGGCCCATGAGGACCTGAAACTCTCCGCGAGGAATGGTCAGGTTTATGCCGCGCAACACCGGGATTTCCAGCTTGCCGCGGTAATATGATTTGGAAACGTTTTCCACGTTGACTATCGATTGTTCCATGAATTACCCGAACTTTCAGGTTGATACTTCGATTTTCTGACCGGTCTTCATTTTGCCGGGAGGTGACAGAACCACCTGGTCGCCTGCCTCCAGTCCGCCGGTGACTTCGACCACCGTGCCCAGGTCGCGGCCGATTGAGACTGCAACCGCTGAAACCCGCCCACCGTCGACACGAAACACCAGACGGCCGCCGTCACGAACGGTGACCGCTTCTCTGGGTATGACCAGGGCGGAAGTCTGCACGCTCGAGTCGGGCTGCGCGGAGTTCGGCAGAAAAGTCACACGGGCCGACATTTCCGGCAGCACGCGCGCGTCTATCTCAGTGAAAGCCACCTTTGTTAGCACGGTCGCACGGGCGCGGTCGGCCGTCGGGACGATCTTCTTCACGTAAGCAGGGTAGCGCACAGCGGGATATGCATCGAGCACTATCTCACAGCGTTGGCCGACCTCCACCTTGTATATGTTTGACTCCGAGACATCGGCTTCAACTTCGAGCGAGGTCATGTCGGCAAGCGTCACGACTGAGCCCTTGGACGTGGGAGAGGAGGCAAACGGCGCCACGATCTCGCCGACGTCGGCATTCTTGCTCAGTACCGTGCCGCTGAAGGGCGCCCGGATGTAAGTGTTGTCAAGATTGACCTCGGCTACCCGGACGGCCGCCGCCATGGCGTCGACGTAAGCCAGCGCCGCTCTGTAGCGAGCCTCGGCGGCTTCGAGCTCAAAATCGGTGACCGCGCCGGAACGAAGCAGTTCTCTCTGTCGGCGATAGTTGCGGCCCGCATCGAGCGTGTCGACCTCCGCCCTCTTCAGGTTGGCCTGTTGAAGTTCCAGGCTGGCCCTGATGTCCTCGTTGTCCAGGGCGGCGATCGTCTCACCGGCCTGAACCCGATCGCCTTCCTCGAACCCCAGGTACTCCAGGCGACCGGTCCCTTTGGAGGCCACCTCGGCCTTGCGTTGAGCCACTACATAGCCCGTTGCGACCAGCTCAGCCGCAGCCTGTGAAGGGCTCATCGGGCGCGCAAATGCCGTCCTGACCTGCACCGCCGGTATGACGGCCTGCTTTAGTATCAAATAACCGACCACGGACGCAGCCGCGACAATGAGAACCACGCCCCACAACCACGCTTTGCTCCGGGGATGGTCGCCGAACTTCTTTTCGCTGTCTATGCGCAGTGACGCAACATCGGGCTTTTGCTGACTGTGTTCCATTCTGACGACTGTATCTGTTTCTTAAGGGTTGTTGCGAGAAACCGCTCACATACGAAACATTGGGTTGCGGTCAATGGTTCCGGCCGATTGGGCACACCCATACCGAAAGTCACGGCCCGGCAACCGGGGGAATTCGGGGAAAGCGGAAGCGGAGGAGTATACCGGGGCGGCTCCGGCTGTGGCTTTCTACCAGATGCCGAGTTTATCCTTGGCGAGATCGGAGCACATTTCCCTGGGGTCCCAGGGCGGGTCCCAGACCAGGATGATCTCAACCTTCGTAACACCTTCCACCTGGTCGACCGCCCGGTGCGCGGCCGTCATCAACATCTCACCGTATGGGCAGCCGGGGGTGGTGAGGGTCATTTTCACCGTAACTTCGCCCCCGTCGCCGATCACAACATCATAAACCAGCCCGAGATCGACGATGCCGATGCGTATCTCCGGATCCTGGACCGAACGCAGGGCGTCCAGCACGGCTTCGCTGGTCGGTGCGGCCATGATTATTCGCTGTCCTCCGTCGTCACGTCGGTCCTGCCTGCCGGCTGCCCGCTCTGGTAGCTTTTCAGACCTTCAATCAGGGTAATCCATGCCAACAGGGCGCACTTGATGCGCACCGGGAACTTGCGCACGCCCTGAAGCGCTTCGAGGTCCTCGAGTTCCTCGGGAAGGTCGGCGTCCTCGCCCTTGAGCATGCTTCGCACGACTTCGGCCAGTTTCCCTACTTCTTCGAAGGTCCTCCCCTTGACCGCTTCGGCCAGCATCGAGCCGGAGGCGACCGAGATGGCGCACCCCCGGCAGTCGACGTGGATGTCCTTCAGAACGTCATTCTCGAGTTCAATCTCCATGTCGATTTCGTCGCCGCAGGCGGGATTCTGCCCGCCTGAGGAGATGTCGGATTTTTCCAGCGGTTTCCTGCCACGGGGAGCCCGGTAATGGTCAAGAATGATGTCGCGGTACATTTCGTTCAGGGAGGAACTCATACGCCGAAGTATCTCCTCATCTCCAGCAGCGCCTCGCACAGGGCGTCTATGTCGGCCTCGTCGTTGTAAATATAAAGGGAGGCGCGGGCGGTGGCAACCTTTCCGAGGGTGCGCATAAGGGGCTGGGCACAGTGATGGCCCGCCCGGATGGCGATCCCCTTGGAGTCCAGGAAGGTGCTGATGTCGTGCGGATGGATATTCGCGTCCGTGAACGAGATCGCGCCGCCGCGGTTGGCGAAGTCCTGCGGTCCCTGGATCTCGACGCCCTTGATCGCGGAGAGGCGTTCGATGGCGTACCGGGTCAGCTGGATCTCGTGTTCGCGCACGTGCTCCATGCCGATTTCTTCCAGGTACGTCAGGGCAGCGTCGAAAGCGATAACCCCGGCGATGTCAGGCGTCCCGGCTTCGAACTTGTGCGGCAAATCGTTCCAGGTCACGCGGTCAAAGCGCACCTCGCGAATCATCTCGCCGCCGAAATTGAACGGGGTCATGTCATCGAGCAAATCGCGCCTGCCCCACAGGACGCCGACCCCGGTCGGCCCGAGCATTTTGTGCGACGAGAAGGCGTAGAAATCAGCGCCCAGTTCCTTGACGTCGACTGGCATTTGGGCCGCCGCCTGGGCGCCGTCAGCGACAACGACCGCACCTCTGGCGTGGGCTGCCGCGGCGATGTCCGACACCGCGTTGATGGTCCCGAGCACGTTGGACATGTGAGCGACCGCAACCACTTTCGTGCGCGGCGTGATGATGGTGTCGATATCGCTCAGGTTGAGGTGACCGCAGACGGTGATCGGAATCCGCTTGAGCACGGCCTTCCTTCTTTTCGCCAGCATGAACCACGGGACCATGTTGGAGTGGTGTTCCATCTCGGTGATGACGATTTCGTCGCCCTCACCGACGTGCTTATCACCCCAGCTATAGGAGACGAGATTGATCGACTCGGTGGTGCCTCGTGTAAACACGACTTCCTCGGGCCTGACGCCGCCGATGAAGCCGGCCGTGTGAGCGCGGGTGTGCTCGTATGAATTGGTCGCCCGCTCGGCCAGGGTGTGCAGGCCGCGGTGAATGTTGGCGTTGCTCTTGCGGTAGTATTCAATGACCGCGTTGATCACGGCCCGAGGTTTCTGTGAGGTTGCCGCGTTGTCCAGGTAGATCAGGCGATGGCCGTTCACCTGCTGGTCCAGGATGGGGAAATCAGCCTTGATTTTCTCTACGTCCAGTCCCGCCCGCCTGTCGCTTACCGTAAACGGCCTGTTTGAAGAATCCGGTGTCATATTGTATCCCCCGGGATGTCGTTCCTTCGCTTAGTCTTCGAGCGCGACATAAATACTGTCTCCCTCGACCTTCACTTCGAGTGTTTCCACCGGTACGACCGCCGGCGGAGCGGTGACGGCCCCCGATTTTGGGTCGAACCTGGCGCCGTGGGCACGGCACACAAGCTGGCCGTCGCTTATCTCGCCCTCGCTGAGCGGCACCGATTCGTGCGTGCATTCATCGACGACCGCGTAAAAACCTCCGGCCGCGTGGACGATCACGAACCGGTGAGGGCCGATTTCGAACCCCTTGAGCGTGCTCTCGGGAATGTCGGCCACCGACGCTACCTTGACGTATTCAGCCATCGTCTACATGTCCTCGAGCCGCCGCAGCACGAACGCCGTAATCCGGTCGCGCAGGTCGTCCGGCACCAGCTTCAGCGTCGGAGCCACAAAGCCAGACACGAGCATCCGCACGGCCTGATCCCGGCTGATCCCGCGACTGGCCAGGTAGAAGATAGAGTCCGGATCAACGGGGCCCAGCGTCGCGCCGTGCGAGCAACTCACGTCCTCGTTGAGTATCTCCAGCTCGGGAATGGTTTCGGCCCGCGTGCCCGGGCTGAGCAGCAGGTTGCGGTTTTCCTGGTACGCTTCGCAAACGCGGGCGTGCCTGTCTATCCGTATCAGCCCCGTGTAGGCCGATTGCGCCCGGTCCCGGAGAACTACCTTGAAGTCGATATTCGATACCGTCTGGCCGTGCGCGTGGTGGTGCAGAGTGTGGTTGTCGAAATGCTGGTGGCCCGTCCCAAAGAGGAGGCCGTACATCTTGCTCTCGGCCCCCTGGCCGTTCATGATGACGCCGAAGTTCTGTTTGCACAGGGTCGCGCCGAACACCAGGGGGATGGTCAGCATGTTGGCACCACGTTCGATCCTGGCCCGGTGCGTCAGGTAGGCCCGCATGCCCGGCCCCTGCCGTTGCAGCGTCACGTAGCGGGTCCGGCTGCCGGCAAGCCCGAACATCTCCACGGCGGCGTTGGCATACGAGAGCCCGGTTCCGTCGTTGGAGGAGCCGCCGCCGTACTCGTCGATCAGGGTCAGCTCGGCATTTCTGCCGACCACGACCAGCAGCCTGGGATACTGGACGGAACCGGCCGGGCCGGCTTCCCGCAGCAGATGGATCGGTTTTTCGACAACGCGGTTGTCGGGCACGAAAATGAAAATGCCGTCATTCCACAGTGCCCCGTTCATCGCTTCCATCTTTCCGGTCTGGCTGTTGACCAGGCCGTACAGATAGGGCTCTACAAGATCATGATGCTGCTCGACCGCCTTTGAAAGCGGCATGACCACCAGGCCCTGCGACGCCGGTTGATCCAGCCCGTAGCTCTTGATTTGACGTCCCCCGAGATCGGTCACAAGCCCTGCCAGGTGTCCGGATCTCAGATGTTCCAGCTCGATCTCCTCGACGGCGTCATGGTGATCGCCGAAAGGCGTATCGTCTTCGGACGGTTTGGCGAGAAACTTCGCCGGATCGGTGTACCGCCACAGGTGCAGACCCCGGCGAGGCAGAGGGGTACTGTTGAAACTCTCCTGCAGCGACCGCCGTTTCTGCCTGAGCCAGAGCGGCCCCTGTTCCAGAGCCGGAGCGGCGTCCGGGATCGTATATTCAGTCTTGCCGGTACTCATGATCAGCCTATTGACCCTTCCATTTCGAGTTCGATCAACCGGTTGAGCTCGACCGCATACTCGAGCGGCAATTCCTTCGTGAACGGCTCCATGAAGCCGTTGACGATCAGGAGCCGGGCTTCGTCTTCGCTCAGACCGCGACTGGTCAGGTAAAACAATTGCTCCTCGGCGACTTTGGAGACCCGGGCTTCGTGCTCGACACGCACCTGCTCGCAGTCGATTTCCATGGTAGGGTAGGTGTCGCTGCGGGCTTCCTGGCCGATCAGCAGGGCGTCGCACTCGACCGATACTTTGGAGTTATGGGCGTTCTTGTGCACCTTGACGAGGCCGCGGTACGAGGCCCGGCCGGCGTCCTTGGAGATGGACTTGGACGTGATCCGCGAGGACGTGCGCGGGGCCGCATGAATCACCTTGGCTCCGGCGTCCTGGTGCTGGCCGCTTCCGGCAAAGGCGACGGAGAGGATCTCCCCCCGGGCCCCTTCGCCCAGCAACTGGATGCAGGGGTATTTCATCGTCAGGCGCGACCCCAGGTTGCCGTCGACCCATTCGACGGTGGCATTGCTGTGAGCCGAGGCGCGCTTGGTGACCAGGTTGTAAATGTTACGAGACCAATTCTGGATGGTCGTGTACCGGATGCTGGCGCCTTCCATGGCGATCACTTCCACCACCGCCGAGTGCAGAGAATCGGTCGAGTATACCGGCGCCGTGCAGCCCTCGATATAGTGCACCCGGGCCCCTTTGTCGGCGATAATCAGCGTCCGCTCAAACTGGCCCATATTCTCGGCGTTGATGCGGAAATATGCCTGCAGCGGGACCTTGACGTCGACCCCGGGCGGAACGTAGATAAACGAACCGCCGGACCAAACGGCGGTGTTCAGGGCCGCAAACTTGTTGTCGCGAGTGGGAATGATCGAGCCGAAGTACTTCTCGACGATGTCCGGGTGCTCTCTCAGGCCGCTGTCCATGTCGAGAAAGACGATCCCCTGCTTCTTCAGGTCGTCGCGCATCGAGTGGTAGACCACCTCGGATTCATACTGGGCCGAGACGCCGCCGAGAAAATCTCTCTCCGCCTGCGGTATCCCGAGCCGGTCGAACGTCTTCTTTATATATTCGGGGACGTCATCCCAGCTCGTCTGCTGCTTCTCGATCGGCTTCATGAAATAGTAAATGTTATCAAAGTCGATCTCACTGAGCAGTTCCGTATTGCCCCACTGCGGGATCGGTTTGGAGTAGAACACTTCGAGAGCCTCGTGGCGGCGCTCGCTCATCCAGCGGGGCTCCTTTTTCATCCGGGAGATCATTTCCACTACTTCATGGTCCAGGCCCCTGGCCCCCTTGTGGAAGTAGTCCACCGGGTCCCGAAACCCGTACCTGGCGGCGTAATCCTCGTTGAGCGCCGTAAGGTCGCGCCTCTGGTCCTGCGCGGGCTTAGACATCGCTGACCTCCGCCTTACGCCCGAACTGTTTTTCCACCCAGTCGTAACCCTGCTCCTCCAGTTTGAGGGCCAGTTCGGGGCCGCCGGATGTCACAAATTGACCGTTCATCATGACGTGCACGTAGTCGGGTTTGACGTAGTTCAGGAGCCTCTGGTAGTGGGTTACCATCAATACACTGTTATTGGCCCCGCTGAACCGGTTGATTCCATCGGCCACCGTCTTGAGGGCGTCGATATCGAGCCCCGAATCCGTTTCGTCCAGAACGGCCATCTTCGGATTGAGAACCGACATCTGGAGGATCTCCACCCGCTTCTTTTCCCCGCCGGAGAAACCGTCGTTGAGGTACCGGGTGGCAAACGAGGGATCGATTGAGAGCTCCTTCATCTTGCTCTTGAGCAACTTCCTGAAGTCGGTCATGTCGGCGTCCTTGCCGCGATGTGCCTGCAGGGCGCTGCGCATGAAATTGGCCACCGACACGCCCGGGATCGCCAGGGGATACTGGAAAGCCAGAAAGAGCCCGGCCCGCGACCGCTCGTCGGCTTCCATCTCCAGAAGGTTCCGGCCGTCCAGAAAGGCCTCGCCCTGCGATATCCGGTACGACGGGTGGCCCATCAAGGCGTTGGAAAGAGAGGATTTGCCTGACCCGTTCGGCCCCATGATGGCGTGCACCTCTCCGGCGTGCACTGTCAGTGACACCCCCGAGACAACTTCCTTGCCCTCGATCTCTACGCGTACGTTCTTGAACGCCAGCAGTGCTCGTTTATGACTCATCATCTGTTCCTTGTGTCTATTCCTTGTCCTGAGTTGTGCGTTTGTAACGGTTTTCGTGCCGTTCGTGCGGACTGCTGCCCGCGCTGTCGGCCGGCGCATCCGAGCCCGCCTTCACACCCTGCTTGAACCGTTCTGCCGGCGCCGGGGCGTCTTCCAGAACGTCACGAAGGCTGGCGTTGGAGAGGAACGCCTGCACGTACCCGGCCAAGCCATCGAGCACCCCGTGGACCGAGCATCGATCACCATGCACACAGGTTTCGAGTTGCCCGGTGTATTTGCCGCAGTGGTTGGGATCGATCAGCGGTCCCCCCAGCGCGGTCAGTGCCTCATACAGCGTAATCTCCTCCGGGCGGCGGGCAATGCTGAATCCGCCGCCGCGCCCCCGTTCGGCCACGACAAGCCCCGCTTTGCGCAGGATAGATAACAGCTTGGACGCGTACGGCACGGACAGTCCCTCGATTTCGGCGATTTCAGAGATCGAGAGCTGGCCGCCGGGTCCGACTCGCGCCAGGCTGATCAGGCAGCGCAACCCGTATTCCTCTACTGCTGTAATTCTCATACGGTTACATGCTTTCGCTTACAGCCGTTCCCACCTATTGTACAAAAAGTTTACTCTTTTGTAAAGTATAATCTAACCGGTTTTTCGACATTTTTGTTCCGCTTTTTAGGGCCTTGAGTGATCTTTTCGCGCACCGGCGGCTCATCCCGGACTTGCCAGCCGGCGGCCGGGACTGTTTCTTGGCGGAGCAGGGCAGGTCATCCTGCAAAGGGCTGTCAACGGGTCGATACAGGCTGATGGATTTAGTAAATGTTATAGCGCTTGCCTTTGCTCTGGCCTTTGATGCCTTCGCGGTGGCGGTGGCGGTCGGTGTTCGGGCAGGGGAGTTGGAGCGCTGGTCCGTTTTTCGCCTTTCATTCCATTTCGGCTTCGCGCAGTTCGGCATGCCGGTAATTGGCTGGGAGGCTGGGGCGGTCATATTTGATCTCGTCGGGTCGGCCGGTAACTGGGTAGCCGGGGCCATTCTACTGACCATTGGCGGCCGGCTTATCTGGGAGCAGTTCAGGCCCGAACAGCGCCAGTGGAAGGGGGACCCTACCCGCGGCCTGAGCCTGCTGGCGCTGATGTTCGCGACCTCCATTGATGCCCTGGCAGCCGGGCTGTCTCTGGCGCTGGTGGGTGTGGACATTCTCTATCCGGCTGTGGTCATCGGTATCGTGGCGGCCGCGATGACCGTCGTCGGGTTGGTCTTTGGTCACGCGCTGGGACTCAGGTTCAGTCGGACTGCGGGAATCATAGGCGGCCTGCTGCTGATCGCGCTGGCCGTCAGGACGGTGATCTCGTAACGGCAACGTGCAAGGGTGCCGCATGTGACTGGTGTTCGCGAACAGGCCCGTTCACTCGCGTCCTGTGCGCGGCCGCTCGCTCCATGAAGGGAACGAATCGGTCTCCTCGTCGTGCGTGCGTTAGATAGATCGAAAATCCGCTTGCCAAAGGACGCAAGCGGGCTTATCGTTGTGAAATAATTCACACGCCAGGCGTTTACTCTGTAGCACGGTGGCAATGGAAATCCTCATATTTCGTGAGTCATAATGAAACAGTTACTTTCAGGAAACGAAGCGGTGGCCCGAGGCGCATACGAGGCGGGTGTGAAGCTTGCGGCCAGCTATCCCGGCACGCCCTCGACCGAGATTCTCGAGACCCTGGCCGCGCAGTACCGGTCCATTTACTCCCAATGGTCTCCCAATGAGAAGGTCGCCTTTGAGGTCGGTATCGGTGCCTCCCTGGGCGGGGCGCGGGCCCTGGTGGCCATGAAGCACGTCGGGCTTAATGTGGCCGCCGACCCGTTCATGACGTTTGCGTACACCGGCGTCAACGGGGGATTCGTGGTGGTTTCCGCTGATGACCCGGAGCTGCATTCCTCGCAGAACGAACAGGACAACCGATACTATGCCCGCTTCGCGCAGGTGCCGATGCTCGAGCCGGCGGACAGCCAGGAATCCAAGGACATGGTCATCACGGCTTTTGAGCTCTCGGAAGCGTTCGACATCCCGGTCATGCTGCGCATGACCACCCGCATATCGCACTCCAAGGGTGTCGTGTCGCTCGGCGAGGTGGCGGTGGCGCCGGAGCGGAAGTTCGTCAAGAATCCCCGGAAGTATGTAATGATTCCATCCAACGCCCGCGTCCGCCACGTTGCCCTGAGGGAACGGTTGGAGAAGCTGAGCAGGTTTACGGAGGAAACGCCGCTCAATTTCGTGGAGGACAACGGTTCCAGCATCGGCATTATCGCCGCAGGCGTCGCCTACCAGTACGCCAAGGAGGTTGCCCCGGACTTTGACTACTTCAAGATCGGCATGAGCTACCCGTTGCCGCTCAAGAAGATTGCCGACTTCGTTCGCGCCCACGAGCGCGTCATCGTGGTCGAGGAGCTCGAGCCGTTCATGGAGGACCAGATCAAAGTGGCCGGCTGCCACGTAAGAGGCAAGGAGTATTTTGGGCATCTCGGCGAGCTTTCGCCGCATCGCGTGGCCGAGGGGCTGAAGAAAGCCGGTGTCCTCGAATCGGTGACGGTGGCGTCCATCCCGCCCGAGGAAGGGATGTTTCCCCGGCCGCCGGTGCTCTGTCCGGGTTGCCCGCACCGGGGCGCTTTCATGGCTCTCAAGAAACTGGGTGTGGTGGCCACCGGCGACATCGGGTGCTATACGCTCGGCGTTCTGGAGCCGCTGGACGCCCTGGATTCCTGCATCTGCATGGGAGCCTCGATTGGCAGCGCCATCGGCATAGAGAAGGTCCAGGGTTCGGACAAGGGCACGGTGGCGGTGATCGGCGACTCCACTTTCCTGCACTCCGGCGTCACCGGGCTGATGGACGCCGTCTACAACAACAGCAACGTGACGGTCATCATTCTTGACAACCGCGCCACGGCCATGACGGGCGGTCAGCAGCATCCCGGAACGGGGCGCACCCTGATGGGGGAACAGGCGGGTCAGATCGACATCGGCACCCTGTGCAAGGCCCTCGGCGTCAAGAACTACCGCGATCTGGACCCCTATGACTACGAGGCTACGCTTAACGCCGTCAAGGAAGAGATAGCCCGGCCGGGCCCCTCGGTCATCCGCACCAGTCGCCCCTGCGTGCTGATGCCGAAACGCATCATGGATGAACCTTACGTGGTGGACCTGGAACTGTGCAACGCCTGTTCGGCCTGTTTCAGGATTTCCTGTCCGGCCATCGCGGCATCCAAAGAAACAAATAAGCGGGGTCATCCCAAGGCCGTCATAGATGAGACCGTGTGCACCGGCTGTACGCTGTGTGCCCAGATATGCCCAACAGAGGCGATTGTCCTCAGGAGCCAGTTTGTGGCACAGTAGGTGAGTGACTATGCAAGACAAAGACAACTACAGTATCCTGATAGTGGGAGTCGGCGGGCAGGGCGTGCTGCTGGCCTCCGAGATTATCTCCGAGGTTGCCATGACCGCCGGACTCGACGTGAAGAAGTCGGAGGTTCATGGCATGGCTCAGCGCGGCGGCGTCGTAACCTCGCACGTGCGCATCGGTCCCAGGGTGTACTCACCGACCATCGAGTACGGCAGCGCCGATATTCTCATCTCGTTTGAGCAGGCCGAGGGACTTCGCGCGGTCGACTGGCTCCGTAAGGACGGTATCGCCATCATCTCCGGCACGACCCTGATCCCGGCCATCGTCACGTCCTCCAGGAAGCACCACTATCCCGAGGACGCCATCGCACGTCTGAGGGAAAAGCTGGACCGCGTTATCCCGGTCCAGGCCGACAAGATTGCCGCCGAGATCGGCAATCCGCGACTGGTGAATACCATACTTCTGGGTGTCCTGTCCAACTACCTGCCGTTCGAGCGTGATCAGTGGACCGACACCATCAAGGCGAAAATCAAGGCCAGGCTGGTGGATATCAACCTGGAGGCGTTTGAACGCGGTCGGGCAATCAAGCTGGCTTCGGTCGGGGCATAGGAGCGGGATCGTGGCGGCATTGATGCTTATCATAAACCCGGGTTCGACTTCGACGAAGACGGCGCTGTTCGACGGCGACGGGAAAGTGGCCGAAGAGGTCGTCAGGCACGATCCCGCCGAACTGCGCCGGTTTGACAACGTGACGGATCAGTTCGACTACCGGATGCAGGCCATCGATCACTGGATTGACTCGCTCAAAGTCGATCCTGACCAGGTCAAGGCCGTGGTAGGGCGGGGCGCGCCCCTTCGACCGCTCGAAGGCGGCTCGTACGCGATAACCGATCAGATGCTCCAGGACTTGCGGACGGCCAGGTATTCCAACCACGCGTCCAACCTGGGGGCCATCATCGCACGGCATCTCGGCGAACGGTACGGCGTGCCGTCGCTGATATCGGACCCCGTCACGGTGGACAATTTTACGGACGTGGCGCGGGTGAGCGGTATCCCTGAGATAGAGCGCAAGTGTCGAGTGCATGCCTTGAACATCAAAGAAGTCTGTCGGCGCGAGGCCGCAAAGACCGGCAAGCGCCTGGACGAGGTCAACTACGTGGCCGTTCACATGGGCGGCGGGGTTTCCGTCGCGGCGCTGAGGCGCGGGCTTGTAATCGACGTCAACGACGCGCTGCTGGGAATGGGGCCGTTCTCTCCCGACCGCGCCGGTGCGCTGCCGATCGGCGGACTGGTCAAGCTCTGCTATTCGGGCAAGTACACCGAGAAGGAAATGACCGATAAACTGTCGAAGAAATCCGGCCTTGCGGCGTACGTCGGCAGCGGCGACCTGCGCGAGGTTGAGGAGATGATCGACAACGGTGACGAGAAGGCACTGCTGTACCTCGAGGCCATGGCCTACCAGATTGCCAAGGAGATCGGGTCTGCGGCAGTGGTCCTGGCCGGTGATTTCGAGGCGATCGTGCTGACCGGCGGGATGGCGTATTCGAAGCGCCTGGTCGACGAAATCACCGGGCGGGTGTCATTCTTTAAAAAGGTGGTGACCGTGCCCGGCGAGTTTGAAATGGAAGCGCTGGCGGCCGCCGGACGACGGTTCCTCGCGGGTGAAGATCAGTTGAAGGAATACTGAGAATCCTCTCACAGGCAGGTGGGGCGTGGATAACCAACCGATATACTCGTCGGACCAGTTGATTGAACGGGCCGTTGCCGTCGCTGAAGCAGGGCGCAAAAAAACCGTAGCGGTGGCGGCGGCGCAGGATGCCGACGTTATCGGCGCAGTGGCCGAGGCTCAGGCCGACGGGTTTCTCGACGGCATTCTGTTCGGCGATGAAGAGAAAATCAGGGCCATGGCCGGGGATCTGAAAATAAGCATCGACAATCTGACCGTGAAAGACGAGCCGGATCCCCTGGCGGCTGCTCATGCCGCGGCCAGACTCGCTTCGGAGAAAAAAGCCGACGCGATCATGAAAGGCTTCCTGCCGACGTCGGCCCTCCTGAAAGTAGTGCTCGATAAGCAGTACGGCCTGCGCGGACCGAACACTCTCTCGCACTGCGCCGTGCTTGACATCCCCGGGTACCATAAGCTGTTGAATTTCACCGACGGCGGCATGGTGGTGAGGCCGAATTCGGAGCAGAAATACCAGATCCTTGAGAATGCCGTTATGGTCGGCCGGGCGCTGGGATTGTCGCCGGTCAAGGTTGCCCTGTCGGCGGCCACCGACAAGTACACCGAGCGGATGCCGCACACCCTCTCGGACGTCGATACGGTCATACCGATGGTGCTCAAGCGTCTCGAAGACGTCGTCATCCAGGGGCCGCTCTCGCTGGATCTTGCGTCCTCCCGGTCGGTGGCGGAACGCCACACCAATACGGGGGAAGTCCTTGGTGACGCCGACATCTACGTGGTTGATTCCATTGAGGAAGGCAACATAATCGCCAAGTCGCTGATCCAGTTTGCCGAAGCCGTTTTCGCCGGCGTCATAGTCGGAGCGAGAGTCCCGGTTTCACTGGTCTCACGGACAGACACGGTGAAGAACAAAAAGGCTTCCCTGGCCCTGGCCTGCGTGATCGCGGACTACTACGTGCAAAACAGAATCTGGGAGAACTGAACGATGCTGCCGGAAATGGAAATCCCCGAGGTACACACGTTCGAGGCCGTACTCGAGCGCGCCGGACGCAAAGCGGCGGGCCTCAGGCCGAAGGCCGCCCTGATCGTGCCGTGCGAGATCGACGACCTCAAGGCGTTTGTGCGTGCCTGGCATGACCGGCTCATCGAGCCGGTCTTCATCGGCGACAAGGATCGGCTTATAAAGACTGCCGCCGAGCATCATATCGGCCTGGGCGAACCCCGTTTCGAAGACGTGAAGCAGCCTGACGAGGCGGTGACGGCGGCGGCCCGGATGGCGAAAGCCGGGGAGACCGACCTGATCGCCATGGGGCAGGTGCCGGTCGCCCGCATGCTCGCGCTGCTGTTTGCCTCCGACCAGGGTTTCCGACTGCCCGCCAGGACCGTCTCTCACGTCGCCGTGCTGAAACCCGAGAAGTATCGAAAACTGCTCCTGCTGACCGACAGTGCGGTGGTGGTGCAACCGGACCTCAAGAAAAAAGTCGATCTGATCAAGAACTTGGTTTTCGTCTCTGAGCGGATCGGCATCGCCGGCCCCAGGGTGGCCGTGGTGGGCGCGGTTGAAGTCATCTACCCGCAGATGCCGGCGACAGTGGAGGCGGCGGTGCTGGCCAAGATGGGAGAACGCGGGCAGATCAAAGGGGCCAGGGTCGACGGGCCGCTCTCCTTTGACGTGGCGGTGGACATGGCCGCCGCCTATGCCAAGGGCATCAAGGACTCACCCGTGGCCGGTCAGGCGGACGCTCTGGTAGCTCCCAACATCGAGGTTGCCAACGGCGTATACAATGCCATGACGCTATATGGTCGGTGCCAGATAGGCGGTGTGATCGTCGGTGGCAGGGTGCCTCTTGCGGTAAACGCCCGGGCCGATTCTGAGGCCGCGCGTTACAATTCGATCGTGCTTTCCGTTCTTGCCTGCTGATCCGACCTTTCGGTGCGGGCCGGGAGACGGCCGGGCCGCGTTTTCGGGTCGCCGGGCGCAAACTTTCCTTGACTGTGCCGTTTAACCCTATTATTATCAGTCAATTACGGCGATGCATTCGGAAGGGAGATAACGTGATTTACGGTATAATTATGGCTGGCGGCAAAGGTGAACGATTCTGGCCGCTGTCGCGATTGGACAGGCCCAAGCAATTCCTCAAGTTGACATCCGATATGACTATGCTTGACGAGACTATCGGACGTATCCAGATGATGATACCGCTCGAGAGGTTGCGCATTGTCACGGCCGAATCCATGGCCGGAATGGTTCTGGATTCAGCCGATTGCCTGAAGCCCGAGCACATCTTTGCCGAACCGTGCGGGCGAAACACCAGCCTGGCCATCGGGCTTGCAGCCGTGCACATCAGGCGTGCCGACCCGGAGGCCGTTATGGTCGTGCTCTCGGCCGATCATCTGATCCGACCGGCGGAGAAGCTGATCAAGATCCTCGAGGACGGCTGCCGCATTGCCGCCAAAGACGACGTGCTGATTACTGTCGGTATTGTGCCGACCCGTCCGGAGACGAGCTACGGGTATATCAAGTTGGGCAAGCCGTACCCGTTTGAAGGTGGAACCACCGTATACGAGGTCATGGCCTTTACCGAGAAACCGAAGACGGTGGTGGCCCAGGAATACTATTACAGTCACAAGTACCTGTGGAACGCGGGCATGTTCATCTGGACGGCGGAGTCCATTCTCAAGGCGCTGGCGGAGCATCGCGCCGACGTGTACGCCATGCTCATGGAGTACGCGGATGCCATCGGCACCGACGGGGAAGCGGATGCGCGCACCCGCCTCTACGAGAAGTCGCCCTCGATCTCGGTGGACTATGCGGTGCTGGAAAAAGCCGGGAACGTTCTGACCATGAAGGCGGACATCGTCTGGGACGACGTCGGCAGCTGGAATGCACTGGAACGATACAAGGAACGGGATTCCGACAACAACGTCGTCGTCGGCAGCGCGGTTCTGCATGACTCGTTCGAAACCACCGTGTTCAACGACAGTGAAGGCGTGGTCACGTGCCTCGGCGTTTCCGATCTCGTCGTGGTGCGTTCGTCGAACATAACACTGGTCGCCCACAAGACCAAGCTCCTACAGATAAAGGAGCTGCTGAACAAGCTCGGTGAAGATGAAGAAACTCGAAAGTATCTGTAGCCTGGTGTCCCTGCTGGTGGTCCTGGCGTGGGCGGCCTCGTGCACGTCTCCCCGGGCGGTGCGCCAGGAGGGCCGCACGGAAAGACCGCCGACCACGCTGGATGCCCGCGGTTTCAATCCACTCGAACTGCCGCGCGATACGGAAATCGTTCCCCTGGAGCACCCGCGTGCGGGCGCTGTGACCGGACGGCAGGCCCTGGTCGGCCCCGGGGACTTCACACCGGTAACGGATACGGCCGCTCCGGTAGCGCTGGACGTTCCGGAGGTGATCGACACCGTGAATAGCCAGGCCTACCGGGTGCAGATATTTACGAGCAAGCTGTTCGGTGAAGCGCGCCGGGCAGCGGTCATCGCCGAGGAGATCTTTGACCGCCCCGTCTTTGTTGACTACGAAGTGCCGTATTTCAAGGTCCGGGTCGGCAATTTCGACTCGCGCGACAGAGCCGAGGCCTATCTTCAGAAAACTCGGGCGGCCGGCTATAACAACGCGTGGGTCGTGATGGTTACCCTCAACGTCAGGGAAGCACCGGGATTGTATGAGAATCTGCCCATCCTTGGACCTTCCCCCGACAGCACCGTCTCAGACAGTGTTCAGTATGACGAAGATGGCTACTGAGCTGGTTGCAGTCAATCCCGCCAGCCCCGACGAGGCTGTCATTGAGCGCGCCGCCGGGCTGCTAAGCGAGGGAGGCCTGCTCGTCGTGCCCACCGAGACGCGGTACGGCCTGCTGACACGGTTTGACCGCCCGGAATCGCTCGTGCGCCTGTACCGGGTGAAGCGGCGCCCGACGACCGTTCCGACCGCGTTGTTCCTGACAGGCTACGAGGAGTTCTCGCAGTATGGGAAACGCAGTTCGATCACGGACCGGCTGGCAGTGGCGTTTCTGCCGGGGCCGCTCACTCTGGTGGTCGAAGCAACCACGGATCCGGGCGAACCGGTGGTCGTGGCTGGCAAGATAGGCCTCCGTGTGTCATCCTCGCGGATCGTGGCCTCTCTGCTTCAGAGCGTGGGTGTGCCGCTGACGGCTACTTCGGCAAACATCTCCGGCCAGACGGGCTCCGAGACGGCGACCGACATCGCCGCCGCGCTGGGCCCGGAGGTGGACCTGTATCTCGACGCCGGGCGCCTGGCCGGCCCCGTGTCGACCGTGGTCGATTGCTCCGGAGGCCACGCTCGCATACTGCGGGAGGGAGCCATATCAGCACCCATGATTGAACGGGCACTGGACAGACAGGACTAATCGTGGCCGAGAAATACACCATAATGTTCGTCTGCACAGGCAACACCTGCCGCTCGCCGATGGCCGAGGCGGCCCTGAGGACCCTGCTGGAGAAACGGCACCCGGGCACCTTCGAGATCATCTCCTCCGGGACGGCAGCGGCCGAGGGCTTTCCCGCTACCAGGTACGCGGCGGAGGCGGCCAGGATGTGGGACTGTGATCTCTCCGGCCACCGATCCCGGCAGCTCACCAGTCAGTTGATCGACCGCTCGGACCTGATCATCGCGATGGCGCCCGGGCACCTCGAGGAAGTTCTAAAACTTGCACCGGACGCCGCGGACCGCACATATTTGCTCAAGAATTTTCCGGATCCCTCGCCGGTCGGTGATCACGTGGAAGATCCGATCGGGCAGACGCTGAACAAGTATAACGAAACGTTCCTGGAAATCGGCGAATACATCGGCACTTTCATCGACGAGATTGTAAAAAGGATTGATGGATAGCGCAATGCCTGACAGGACATCGTGGCACAAGCTGCTGCTCACTCTGGTTGTGCTGGCCGGGGTGTTTCCGCTGCTCTATTTCGTTTCGGTGGAAATAGGCATCGCCGAGGCAGCCGGCATCGTCGACAGCAAACCGCTCGATTCGGCCGGATCGTTCGACCGCTTCGTTGAAAACGTCGCCTTCGGCGTCGGTGAGAAGCTGACCTTCGATGTCGGCTATGGTTTTATCAATGCCGGCAGCGCGACGATGGAGGTCACGCGCCTGATCGAATACCAGAACCGCCCGTGCTTCCAGATCGTGACCCGCGCCCAGTCGAACGGTTTCTTCTCCACATTCTTCAGGGTCGACGACCGGGTGGAATCGATCATGGACGCGGTGGGCCTCTTCAGCTGGCAGTTCGAGAAGAAGCTGCGCGAGGGTAACTACCGCTCGCATCGCAAGTACGCTTTCGACCAGAGGGGCAATTCAGTCGTCTATAAGGACGATACCATCTCGGTTACACCGCACGTGCAGGATGCGCTCTCGATGCTGTACTACGTCCGCACGCAGCCGCTCCAGGTGGGCAAGCCGGTCTTCGTGGAAAGCTTTGTCGACGGCCGGAGGATCTCGCTCGAAGTCCGCGTGCGCAGGAAGGAAACCGTGACGGTCGAGGCCGGGACGTTCGAGTGCTTCGTGGTGGAGCCGCTGACCAAGTCGGTCGGTATATTCAAACACGAGGGGAAATTGACGGTCTGGCTTACCGATGACCGGCTGAGGCTTCCGGTGCTGATGAAGTCAAAGGTAATCGTGGGGTCAATCTCCGCGGAACTGACTGACTACCGGCTCGGTGAAATCGGCGAGTTCTGAGCGCGCGACGACCCCGGCGGGATTCTCTCTTTTCCAGCGAGCCGCCAGAACTCTCCGGTGGCGGGCTTGACACCGGTGATCCGATTGCCAATAATAGGCGTTCTTATTTGTGCTCGGCCGGCGTGAGCGCCTGATGACCGGCCGAAGTGGACGAAAAATGGAGAGCGCAACATGGCTAAATTAGTGGAATGCGTGCCCAACTTCTCCGAGGGACGTCGCCCTGAGGTGATCGACGCTATATGCAAGGCGATAACGTCGGTGAAGGGAGTCACCCTGCTTGACGAGGAGATGGATGCCGACCACAACCGGGCGGTCGTTACTTTTGTCTGTCACCCCAATCAGGCCGTCGAAGCCGCCTTTCGCGGTTACCAGAAGGCGGCCGAGCTGATAGACATGAGAACGCATTCCGGCGAACACCCGCGTATGGGTGCCTGCGACGTCTGTCCCTTTATTCCGCTGTCGGACGTGACCGAGGAAGATGTCGTCGAGTTGGCCCACAAGCTTGGCCGGAGGGTAGGCGAAGAGTTGCAGATACCGGTCTACCTGTACGAAAACGCCGCCACTACGCCCAAGCGGAGGAACCTGGCCAGGGTCCGCACCGGTCAGTATGAAGGCATCCGGGATTCCATAGAGATTGATCCGTCGCGCAAGCCCGACTACGGTCCGGCCAGGATCAATCTCAAGGCCGGGGCCACCGCTATCGGTGTCCGCTTTCCCCTCATTGCTTTCAACGTCTACCTGGGCACAAACAAGAAGTGGATTGCCGACAAGATCGCCGATGCGGTCAGAAGCCTGCGGGGCGGGTACCGCTTTGTCAAGGCGCTCGGTTTTGAGATTAAAGAACGCGACCAGGTGCAGATATCGATGAACCTGGTCAACTATACCAGGACCCCGATATTCCGCGTCCTGGAGACCATCCGTAGCGAGGCCGCCCGTTACGGTGTCAACGTGACCTCCACGGAAATCGTCGGTCTTGTCCCCAATGACGCCATCCTCGACGTCGCTGATTTCTACCTGCAATTGGAGAATTTCTCCAAAGCGCAGGTCCTGGAGTCCAGGCTGCAGGAGGCCGGGACGGCCGGGAGTCAGCCCGGTGAGAGTTTCTACGACCAGGTGGCGTCCTCGTCTCCCGCCCCGGGCGGCGGGTCCGTAGCTGCATCGGCCGGAGCCCTCTCGGCCGCCCTGACGGCCATGGTGTGCCGGCTGACGGTGGGCAAGAAACAGTATGCGGACGTCAAAGACGAACTCAGCACGGTTCGCGACCGCGCGGACGACCTCCGCGAAGAACTTGTCACCCTGATCGAGACCGACAAGGAGGCCTTCAACGCCGTGATGGACGCGTACAAGCTTCCCAAGGGCACGGCGGAGCGCGACGAGGCCGTGCAGGAAGCCACCAAGCGGGCCGCCCTGGTCCCGCTTACGGTCATGCGCAAGGCCCTGGACGTCCTGACCATGGCGAGCACGGTAGCCCGGAAAGGGAACGAGAACTCGATAACGGACGCCGGGGTGGCCGGCCTGATGGGTCTGGCGGCGGTTCAGGGCGCCGGGTACAACGTTCGCATCAACCTGGTTTCGCTGAAGGATACCGAGACGGCGGCCCGGTTGAAAGCTGAAGCGCTCGACCTGATCGAGAAAGCCACGACCGTGGCTGAGGAGATCCAACAGTTGGTCGAAGAGAAACTATAGCTGATGCCGCAGTTCATAGACCTGCATTTGCACACCAGTTGTTCCGACGGCGTCCATGATCCGGAGCAGCTTCTGGTGCTCGTCAGGAAAGCCGACCTGGCGGCGTTCTCTCTGGCTGATCATGACACGCTCGATGGATACCGGGCGATAAGAGATATCGTTACGGATTCCGATCCCGAACTCATTGCCGGCATTGAGTTGTCCGTCTCCGTGAATGGTGAAGACCTGCACATGCTCGGCTACCTGCTTGACCCCGACAACAAGGTGCTGGTTTCGGCCCTCGGCGAGTTCCAGGAAAGGCGGAACCAACGCGGGCGCTTGATGGTTCAAAGGCTGAGAGACATGGGACTGGATATCACTTTCGAAGCCGTTGAGCGTGCCGCGGGCAGTGCGGTCATAGGCCGTCCGCACGTGGCCGACGCCATGTTCGAACTGGGCCTCGTCGGGAGGTACGAAGAAGCATTCTATAGGTACATTGGCAATGGTCGCCCGGCGTATGTGCCCAAGAGCAGGCTCGGGCCGCGCGACGCCGTTGAACTGATTCATCAGGCCGGCGGAGTGGCCGTGGTGGCCCACCCGATTGTGGCCGATATGTACCAGTATGTCGAGAGGCTTGCCGGTCTGGGCCTTGACGGGATCGAACTGTACCACTACATGCACAAGAGACACCACCGCAAGCAGTTGCGGGCCCTGGCCGATCGTTTCGGGCTGTTGGTGACAGGCGGCTCGGACTTTCACGGCCGGGAAGAGCGTCTCGAGACACTGAAACAGCGCGCCGAGCAGATACGGAGTCGAAATTGAACCGGGCCTTCTTCCTGTTGACGATCTTGCTTCACGCGGCCACAGTGCACGTCGCTGCCGAGACGCTGTCGCTGGAACGCCAGCGCGAGATAATCGAACTGTACCAGTACGTGACAGGTCAGCGCGAACGCCTGCCTGCCGCCCTGGCCCAGCTCGACGAAGAACAACGGCCGCCGATACGGTGCGGCACCATTGCCATTCTCGATTTCCTCGACAACTACGACCGGCTTGACCCGACGCTGCTTGCTTCGCTGGGCGTGACCACGCCGCCCCGGCCCGTCCTGGATTCCACGTATGACACGCCTTCGGGTATGATCCGCCTGCACTATTCTGCGGATGGAATTGACAAAGTCAGGTTCGCCGATGTCGACGTCAATGGCAACGGTGTCCCTGATTACGTGGAGAAGGTCGCCGGCATCGCCGACTCGGTGTATGACTTCACCGTCAACGTGCTCAAGTATCCTCCTCCTCTGCCCGACACCGCCTGCAGCAACGGCGGCGACGCACGAGTCGACATCTACATACGAAATCTCGGTTCGGACGTCTTTGGCCTGACCTGGGCTGATACGGCCTGTTCCGAAGATCCTGATTTGCAGTTCGTTCCGGGCTGGATTGAAATCGACAACGATTTCGTCGCTGTCAGCGCGTACAGGGACCGGCCGCTGGACGCCGTCCGCGTGACGCTGGCCCACGAGTTCTTTCATGCCGTACATTTCACGCTTGACTACACGGAATCACGGGAAATCGTCGAAATGACGGCGGTCTGGATGGAAGAACAGCAATACGACGAAATCAACGACTACTACACCCTGTTGCCGTACTTCTTCAACCCCATCAGTTGCATAGACGCGGGGGACGGCCTGGAGTGCGTGCGCCATCCCGGCCGGTCGCTGCAGAGCCAGGTACAGTACCACCATTACGCCTCGGTCCTCTTCCCGATCTTTCTGACGGAAGCGTATGGTCGCGACATTGTTCGTCACATGTGGATACGCTCCGGCGAACTCGGCCCCGGCACCCACTGGTTGCAGGCGGTTGAGGAGGCGCTCGATTCGGCCACCGGCCACTATGTCTGTGACAGCGGTTCGTTTGACACCGTCTGTCATGATTCGAGCTGGGCCGCGGAGAGCTTCGCGTCGGCGGTCCAGGATTTTGCCGTCTGGAATTACTTCACCGGGCCGTACTCGGACCAGGCTCCGAACGGGATCGGGTACAGCGAACGTCATGCCTATCCCACTATACCGGTGGAACAGATGCTGGTGGTGAATACGTACGGGGACACCCTTCTCAACGACAGCAACCCGCTTATCCCGGAAGTGAACGGTATCGTGTATGTCCGGTTCGAAGATATTCCGACCATTATCACCGACTACTGGGTCTGTGACAGCGGCTCGTTTGACAGCGTGTGCTACGACTCCAGCAACGTCATTGACACCGTGTTCAACGTCTGGGCCTCGTTGTCCAGACGCCCTGAGTACTGGGGAGCGGCCTTCATCCTGCAGATGGTAAACAACCCGGATTCCCACGAGGTGCTGTCAACGATCATCCCGGGCGACGGCGACCTGTTTGCGGACATCCCCGGAACGCCCCGGTATAACTCCATCACCATGGCCCTGACGCCGACGGCGGTTGATCCGATGATCTACTTCAACGGCCCGGCGGCTCCGTTCGGATATGCCCTGTGGGATGACTGGAGTCTCCCGATCCCCCCTGACCCCGCTTTGGTCAACCTTCCGGCGGCGTTGCTGGTGCCGTATCCCAACCCCGCCGTGGTATCTGGACACGGACCGCAGGCGGCAGACAGCGTTACTTTCCGGCTCGAAATTCCGACCGATTCACAGGCCGGGCTCGCTTACCTCGACCCGTACTACCAGGTTGACCTGTACACCGTGGCCGGCGAACTGATCCGCACGATCAAGCTGCCGGTGTCCGGCGAGCAGCTCGACCGCTACACCGGTCCGCCCGTCATTACGTATTCCACCGGCTGGGATATGAAAAACGAAAACGGTGATGACGTCGCTTCCGGCGTTTACCTCGTGTACGCCCACCTTTATTCGGACGTCAGCAGGAAGACGCTGCTGGCCGAAGACCGCACCAAGGTGGTTGTTCTCCGATGATCGGGGAACCCCGGATCATCACGCGGATTGCACTTTTCTCAGCCCTTGTCTATGTCCTCTCCTGGGCCTTCGCCCCGTATCCAAACGTCAACCTGATCTTCTTCGTCATCTTCACCGCCGGGTTCCTGTGGGGTGTAACTCCGGGGGTGCTCGTTGGCCTGATAGGGACCGGTCTATGGACGGCGTTCAATCCGTACGGTCCGGCCACCTGGCCGGTCATGCTGGCCCAGGTGAGTTCAGCCGCCGTCTGCGGTCTGGTGGGTGCCTGGTACGCGCGTACGTCCTGGCGGCGGCAGGGACCGGTGCGCCGGACTGCGACGCTCGTGATTGTCGCCGTCGTCTGTACCTATGCTTACTACCTCCCCGTCAGCGCCGTGGATGCCTGGGTGTTCCAGCCGTTCTGGCCGCGCTTCCTCACGAGCCTGGTGTGGTCGCTGGTTTCGGTCGTATCCAACGCGCTTATTTTCCCGTTGCTTTTCGGTGTCACGCGGTATTTATATGACAGGGAACAATCCCGGCTATGTCAAGACAGGCGGTAATCATATGCATCCTGGTTGCTCTCACTGGTTCGACGCCTCGGGCGGGCGCTGAAATCCACCGGTACCTGGGCACGGCGGCCTCGGATTCCACCGACGTCAGTGACACGCTTCCCCGACCGGATTCACTGACGCTCGATACCATCACTCCGGCTGACAGCACGAGCCTTTCAGATACGCTGACCGAGGCTCAACGAATGCTCTTCGAGTTCGAGGAACGGTACCGGCAACGCCAGAAGGAGCAGAAAACGGAGAGCCGGGAGCAGTTGTCCTGTTTCGACACTCTGGTACAGTATTTTGCATCGGAGCGACTAAACCAGCGGGACCGCGTCGCGTGGTCATTCTTTCGCGATCCGGGAGACTACTTCAAGTTTGATCCCGGCTACTTCGTGCTCGATCACCAGACGACGCCGATGCGGAAGACCGTCCAGCCGTTCGGGCTTTCCGGCAGCCGCCTGGACGTGATTCACAACGGGCTGCCGATTCGGCCGTTCGAGCATATTCCGGAACCGGACGGCCTCATCGATCTGAACGATGTCCCCACGGCCCTGGATCACGACGTTTTTCTTCTGGCGGGACCGATCGGAATGCTCTTCGGCGGACAGCAGGCAGTGGCCACGCTGGTGACGCGGCCGGCGCGGCCGGACGGCTACGTGCCGCAAAGCGCCTTTCTGGTCGACAAGGGCCCGTTTGCTTTCTCGTATGCCCGGGGTCGGTATTCAAAGAAGTTTACTGACGGCCGCGAGATTGACATGTCGATCGGCTACCGCAAGGCCGAGGGTGAGATACTGTCATCCTTCGACGATGCCTACCATTACTATGGCGACGTGTACCTGCCCGTCGGTGGCAGGCTGGCCGTGCAGGCCGGCGGCCAGTTGTACGACCGCGACGGCCGGCTGGCCGTGCGCCCGCAGGCCGGCGGCACGCTCCAGGCGCGCGACCGGTTCGATCGTTCTCTGAGGCTCGGCCTGGTCTGGCACGATTCGACCGGCACCACTCGGTACGACGTCGGCTACACGCATCTTCGCCAGGCTTCCTTTCTGACCCGCAGCTATGTCGCTACTTTCGACCAGGTCGGCCACGGCTTCTACGTTACGCGGGCGTGGATGGCCGGGGGATCGGTTTTTTTGGCCGAAATGAACGGCGATTACCTCGAGTATGAGTTCGGTCCCGACAATAGTACCGCCACGCGCTATACCGGGGCCCTGGCGGCCACGCTGGCTTCGACCGGCGCCCCCTATCGCTACGGGCTGCGGTTCCGTCAGCAGTACCTGGATGACTTCAAGATGCTGCCCTCGGCCACAGCCGTGCTTTTGCGCGAATCCGAACGGCTGTTTCTGCTCATGTCGGCCGGTTACTCCCAGCGGGCACCATCGTTGCACGAACTGTACCTGCCCTTTCTGGCCGCCGGCATTTACGGCAGGGGCCCGGGTGATTACGCCGATCACGGAAACACGGAACTCACCGTTGAAAAACAACTGGTCGGCTCCCTGGATCTCGAGTTGGGTCGCCGTGACAATGGCCTTGGCTTCCGGGTGGTGGCGGGTAAGATTTTTGACGGCATAGACTGGCAATACGAGCGCCGTGGGATTCAAGCCGTCTTCTCGCCGATCAACAGCGAACTTGATTTTGTCACCGTGTCCGGCCGCAAGGCCGTCCGCATCGCGGATTTTCTGCGCTTTCACGGTGGCGCCGCCTATCACTATCTCGTATACGAGAAGTTTGCCACCAGAGCGTATTCGCCTGATTTTCAGACTTTCTCCGGGATGGAGCTGCACCTCTTCTGGCCCCGGACACGCATCGACCTGTATGCCTACGGCGAGGTCGTGTACACCGGATCATACGATGGTTATGAGAAACAAGGCCTGGGTCGGGAAGCGGTGGCCAACGCCAAGCTGTCGTTCCGCATGGGGAGTTTTCGCTTCCACTACGTTTTTCAGAACATTCTGGGCAATGTCTACGAGACGCGCGAGGATTTCGTAAACCCCGGCCGGTACAGCTACTGGGGGTTCACCTGGGATTTCCTCAATTAGGCTCGCCGCCGGCCGGCCGTAACAAACGTGGACGGCGTCACTCGACTTGACACGGTGAGGCCGACCCGGTTTATTGGTGCAGCATGGAACTCAAGCTCACTCGTGAAGAGGCCTACCGGCTGGTCGAGCAGAAGATCGGCCGCAATAATCTCCTTAAGCACATCCTGGCGGTTGAGGCCGGGATGCGCCGCCTGGCCGAGCACCTTGGACAGGATCCCGAGTACTGGGGTCTGACCGGCCTGGTGCATGACCTTGACTACAACGAAACCAAGGACGATGAAGCACGGCATACCTATCTGACTCGCGAGTGGCTGACACCGTATGACCTTCCGGAAGAAATGCTCTACGCCATCAACGCCCATCCCGGGCACGCACCGTGCAGGAATCACTTGGACTGGGCGCTGTACTCGGTGGACCCCAGCACGGGTTTCCTGGTGGCCTGCGCGCTGATGCATCCGGGCAAGAAGCTTGATGCTTTCGACGCCGGTTTTATGATGCGTCGCTTCGCTGAAAAACGGTTCGCCGCCGGGGCCGAGCGGGAGAACATGGCGGCCTGCTCGAACCTCGGCTTGGAGCTTCAGGAGTTTCTTCTGTTGGTGCGCGACGGCATGTTATCCATTCGGGGCGAGCTGGGCCTGTGAGCCTCTCGGCGGCCTCGCGCCCGGCGGACCCGTCGGTGTGGCGCCGGGACGTTATCGGCTGGTCCCTGTACGACTTCGCCAACACCATCTACTCCATGAACATTGTCTCCCTCTACCTGAAACGGTATATCGTCGAGGACCTGGCTCTGGATGATCGCTATTTCGACATCCCCTTTGCGCTTTCCATGCTCCTGGCGGCTTTCCTGCTTCCGGCGCTGGGGGCCATGTCCGACCGCGCCACCAAGAAGAAACTGTTCCTGTTCCTCTTTACGCTTACCTGCTGCCTTGCGGTCGGTCTCCTGCCGCTGGTTCCGCCCGGGATGATAGCCCTGGGCCTTCTGCTGTTCGTCATCGCCAACTTCAGCTACGAGGCCGGGCAGCCGTTTTACAACGCGCTGCTCTACTCGGTTGCAGACGGGGTTCAGGCGCGTTTCGTCTCCGGAATCGGGGTCGCCTTCGGATACGTTGGCTCCATTCTCGGAATGATCATGGTGCTGCCCTTTGTGACCGGCAGCCTGTTCGGCTGGGAAATATGGTTTCTCGAAGGCAGCGGCAAACCCGGCGCTTTTCTGCCGTCGGCGGTGCTGTTTCTCCTTTTCGCCCTGCCGCTTTTTCTCTGGGTTCGGGAGGCACCGGCGATCAGTTCTGAGCCTGCCCGCCTGGGCGCCGCCTACCGTGCCGTCTGGGAGGGCGTTCGCCAGACCGGAAAGTATCCGGGTGTGCTTCGATTTCTCATCGCCGACTACTTCTTTGAGGATGCGGTGATGACCGTGATCCTCAACATCGGTATTTACTGCTCCATCGTGATCGGTCTTGCCGAGAGCCAGATCACGAGTTTCCTGGTGATTTCAACGGTGAGCGCCGTCGTCGGCTCGTTCATGATCGGCTGGCTGGCCAGGATCTGGTCGTTGAAAGTGCTGCTCACCGTGATCATCTGGGGGTGGATCGGCACCCTGGTGCTGTTTGTGGTCACCGACAGCCGCGCCGTCATCTGGGTTCTGGGGTCGATCATGGGAGTGCTTCTCGGCGGCCTGTGGACCACCACCCGGCCGCTGCTGGCTGAGCTGGTTCCGCGCCGCGACCTTGGCCGGTTTTTCGGCCTTTTCGCGCTTTCGGGCAGGGCCGCCGCCGTGGTGGGCCCGCTCGTCTGGACGACCGTCGTCTACTTCTGTCAGCCCGGTCGGGTCGGCGGGCGTATAATTGCAGACGCGTTCGGAGTCGGGCCCGGTGACGCTCGGGCCTTTGCTTACAAGCTGGGTGTGCTGAGTCTGGTGGTCGTCATGATTGTCGGGTTGGTCATATTCAGGAAAGTGCCGTCTTCACCGGGAGTTGCCGATGGGTAGAAAAGTCGGCGATTACTTCCACTATTCGGGGGCCATTCACATTCATACGACCGAGTCGGACGGCACCAAGTCACTTGAAGAAGTAATTGCGATCGGCCGCGAGGCGGACCTTGACTTCATGATGTTCGCCGATCACATGGGACTGACCAACCGGCGCGCCGGCGGGGAAGGAGTCTACGGCAAAACCCTTGTCGTTATAGGCTACGAGCACAACGATCCTGAGGACAGGCACCACTACATGATATTCGGCTCTCCCGACGTCTACCCGGGAACGATGAGCGTTGCCGAGTACGTTGCCGCCGGGTCGGCCGATGGAGCGCTGGGGATTATCGCGCACCCCGACGAGACTCGTCCCCGCGAGGGCAAGCACCCCCCGTATCCGTGGATTGACTGGTCCGTGCGCGGATACGACGGTATAGAGTTGTGGAACCAGATGTCGGAGTGGATGGAGAAGCTGCGCCCCTGGAACAAGCTCGCCATGGCTTTCTCGCCGAGAAAATCGATGGTCGGCCCGACCGCGAAGGTACTGAAGATCTGGGATGACGTCAGCCGGGCAGGAAAGCTGGTCGGAGTGGTCGGCGTGGACGCTCATGCGTTTCCGGTGAAAGTCGGCCCGCTGACCGTGACTATTTTCCCCTACAAGGTTCATTTTCGCTGCCTCAGGACGCACATCATCCTGCCCGAGCCGATGTCGCGCGACTTTGTCACGGCCCGGCGCCAGCTATATGACGCCCTGCGTAATTGCCGCGTGTTCTGCTCCAACATGCGCTGGGGTGTGGCCGACGATTTCCGGTTTTCCGCACGGAACGACAAGGAATACGCCATCTGTGGCGGTCGCCTCACGTCGGCCGACAACACCCGTCTTACTGTCCGGCTTCCCTCCGTCGCTACCGTTAAACTGGTGGCCAACGGCGAAACAGTGCTTCAGACCGTCTCAGACACGGTAGAGTATGCCGTTAAGATGCCCGGCATCTACCGGGTGGAAGCCTGGAAAGGTAAACGGAGCTGGATCCTCTCTAATCACATCCGGGTAGGGCTGTGAGGGAGTTGTTCTAGAATGAGCGGTCTCGTAGTTATCGACTTCTCCGACACGGCCGCGTCCTCGACCGAAAAAGATGCCGGTCACAAGCAGGTTGTCTGCAAGTTCATGCTCCTGTCGGTATCCGGTCTGGTGCATCTCGTGTTCGGTTCCGTTAAGAGATTCGCCTACCATGCCGATCTCGTCGACCGCTTTTGTACCGAGCGGGGGATTGCGGCGGTCTGGATGAAAAGGCCGGACGTGATGGAGGTTTTCGATCCGGAGGTCCGGCTGCTCGGCGGCGGCTGGATGAAAATCAATCGGGCACGTTCAGAGATAGACATCTACGGCCGCTCAACGGCGTACGGTCGCTTCGACGATGCGATGATCGAACGGGTCACCGGGTCGGATTCTTTTTTTGCCTCCTGCCGCGTGCGCATCCGCTGAGAAAGTCACTTCGAATCGTTCCGGCTCGGTGGCGGGCCCGGTTCAGGTGTGGTTGTGCCGACGTTTACGCAGGCGCGCGGCATCCTGAGGGCGAGGCGATCACGTCCTTACTAAGCACTTGTCTCCGTTGTGCTTGCGTTGTGTGCTAACGGGCATTATTTCCAGAAATCTGTTGACTTTGCATCCTACAACAGCTAAAGTAGGCACTGATGTGCCGGACGTGGGCCGGCCATACTTGCAAAACGAAATGTTTGAAACGTTTTACCCTATACTTTTCCTGGTGTTTCTGGCCTCGTTCCTGGCCCTGGCCATGGCCGCTATATCGGTCCTTCTAGGGCGACGGAGTCGGCTGGGAAAGAAAGGCCAGGCGTACGAGTGCGGAGTAGACCCCGTGGGCACCACCAAGGGCCCGGTGCCCATCAAGTTCTTCCTGATCGCCATCTCCTTCATTCTCTTTGACATCGAGGTGATATTCCTGCTGCCCTGGGCGGTCGTGGCGCGTGATCTCGGTATGTTCGGGTTCGTGGCTATTCTCATCTTTGTCGTCGTCATCCTTGTGGGTTACATCTATGAAGTCGGGCGGGGAGCACTGAAATGGGAATAGAAGAGAGAATCCCCGATTCCATCATTCTTACCACGCTCGACAAAATGGTTAACTGGGCTCACAAGCGCTCGATGTGGCCGCTGGGCTTCGGCCTGGCCTGTTGCGCCATCGAAATGATGTCTACGTTCATGGCCCACTATGATCTGGCGCGCTGGGGCATGGAGGTGATGCGGCCGTCCCCGCGACAGGCCGACCTGATGATAGTGGCCGGGCGGGTCTCGGTGAAAATGGCGCCGGTAGTCAAGACCCTCTATGAGCAGATGGCGAACCCCAAATGGGTCCTCGCCATGGGCGCCTGCGCCTCCTGTGGCGGGGTGTTCAATAATTACGCCATCCTTCAAGGCGTGGATCGCATTATCCCGGTCGATATCTACGTCCCGGGCTGCCCTCCGCGTCCCGAGCAACTGATGGACGGCATCCTGAAACTGCAAGAAAAACTGAAAACGGAGTCTGTCAAGGACCGTCGGGAAGAGTGGGGGCGCAAGACGGGCTGATGACCGCAGCCTTCGGTCGCCCTGACAGATTGTATCGGCTTTTGTGAATTTTTGAACAAGACTTCCGGGATGAAAGACCGAATCAGGGAATTCCTGCAGAGCCGTTTTGCCGAGGCGATCCTCCGCGAGGAAACCTTCAGGGGTGACCACTCATTCCATATCAGGCCCCAGGCACTCATGGACATATGCGAGGCGCTGTACCAGGACGACGAGCTTGACGTCAGGTATCTTGCCGATATCACCTCGGTCGACTGGATCGGCCACGAGGAGGACAAGAACGGCCGCTTCGAGGTCGTGTATAACCTGTATTCCCTGAAACACAAGTACCGCTTCTTTCTCAAGGCCTTTCTGCCCGGAGACGAGCCCCGGATTCAAAGCCTTACCAGTCTCTTCAACGGGGCCAACTGGCTGGAGAGAGAGGTCTGGGATATGATGGGCATTGTCTTCGTCGGGCACCCCGACCTCACCAAGATTCTGACGGCCGATGAACTGGAGGGGCACCCCCTCAGGCGTGATTTCCCCCTGACCTGGGAACAGCCGCAGTTCACCTGGAACAAAGACGAGCCGCCCGAGGTGATCAGGTAATGGACAAGAGAACCCTGACCATCAACATGGGGCCGCAGCATCCCTCGACGCACGGAGTTTTGCGAGTTGAGCTCGAGGTGGAGGGTGAGACGGTGATCAGGGCCAGACCCGTCATCGGTTACCTGCACACGGGCATTGAAAAGACGATGGAATCCAAGCTGTACCACAAGGCGATTCCCGCTACCGACCGCATGGATTATCTGGCGCCGATGTCGAACAACCTGGGCTACTGCCTGGCCGTTGAAAAGCTGATGGACATCGAGGTGCCCGAAAAGGTCAAATGGGCGCGCGTCATCCTGGCCGAACTGACCCGAATCAACTCGCACCTGGTGTGGGTAGGGACGCACGCGATGGATCTCGGCGCAGTCTCCATGGTTCTCTATGCCTTCCGGGAGCGGGAGATGGTGGTGGATGTCTACGAGGCGTGCGGCGGGCAGCGGATGATGACCAGCTACATCCGTATCGGCGGCCTGGCCCACGATCTGCCCGCGGATTTCGACCGGAAGGTCAGGAAGATCATAAAGGTGCTGCCGGACAAGCTGGAGGATTACGAGAAGCTCCTCACCTTCAACGAGATTTTCATAAACCGGACGAGGGGTGTGGCGGTGATTTCGGCCGAGGATGCCATTAACTACTCGCTTTCCGGCCCCATGTTGCGCGGCAGCGGCGTCAAACACGACCTCCGCAAGGACAACCCGTACAGCGGGTATGAGAACTTCGACTTCGAGATCCCGACCGGCCGGCACGGTGACGCCTACGACCGGTACAAGCTGCGCCTCGAGGAGATGCGGCAATCCATGAGGATCATGCAGCAGGCGCTTGACGGTATGCCCGAGGGCCCGTACCGGGCGCACGTCCCCGGCGTCGTGCTGCCGCCCAAGGAAGACGTGCTGCACAAAATGGAAGCAATGATCTATCACTTTAAGATCATCACCGACGGTTTCAAGGCGCCCCCCGGCGCCGTGTACCAGGCCATCGAGTCGCCCAAGGGTGAGATAGGTTTTTATATCTCGTCCGACGGCTCGAACAAGCCCAACCGGGTAAGAGTGCGGCCGCCCTCATTCGTTAATCTGGCCTCGCTGCCGGCGCTCGTCGAAGGACGGCTGCTCTCGGACGTGGTTTGCGCCATTGGATCGATTGACATCATCCTGGGAGAGGTTGACCGGTGATTCTGACTGAAGAGTCAATCGCGCGCATCAGGGGAAAGGCGTCGGCGTACCCGCACCGCAAGTCCGCCATACTGCCGGCGTTGACAATAGCCTGCCGCCAGGTCGGCTTTGTCAGTGACGAAATCTACCGGGAGATCTCGCGGGCCATCAACGTCCCGGAAGTGGAAATCGCCGAGGCGGCGACCTTTTACACCATGTTTCCCAAGAGGCCGACCGGCCGATACCTGATCCAGGTGTGTCATAACATATCGTGCGCCCTTCTCGGAGCCGACAGCCTGGTTGCGTACCTCGAAGAGAAACTCGGCATCAAGAAGGGTGAGACGACGAGCGACAAGCTCTTCACGCTCATTTCCGTGGAGTGTCTCGGTTCGTGCGCGACGGCCCCGATGATGCAGATAAACCAGGATTACCATGAAAACCTGACCCGCGAGAAGGTCGATCAGATCATCGATGAGTTGCGCGCGAAAGGGGAGACGGAGGCCAGGACGTGACGTTCTACTCGCCCGTCAGAACCAACGCCGCTTCCGTGGCCGGCAGTGACAAGTTGCATCTGTTCAGGCACGTCGAGGATCCGGGCCAGTTCAAGCTCGAGACATACGAGGCCCACGGGGGCTGGCAGGCATGGAAAAAGGCTCTCACCTCGATGACCGCCGAGCAGGTTATCGAAGAGGTCAAACAGTCCGGGCTGCGCGGTCGCGGCGGGGCCGGGTTTCCGGCCGGGATGAAATGGGGATTTGTGCCGAAGAACTCCCCCAAGCCCCGATACGTGATCTGCAACGCCGACGAGTCGGAACCCGGAACGTGCAAAGACCGGGTCATCCTGGAGCGCGACCCGCATGCCGTGATCGAGGGTATGGCCATTGCCGCTTACGCCATCGGCAGCCACCTGATGTTCTGCTACATCCGGGGCGAGTTCAACCACTGTATCGAGCGGGTAGAGGCGGCCCTGCAGGAGGCGTACGCCCGGGGCCACCTCGGCAAGAACATTTACGGCACGGGGTACGATCTCGACATGATCGTCCACACCGGTGGAGGGGCGTACATTTGCGGCGAGGAGACGGCGCTGCTGAATTCTCTCGAAGGGGAGAAGGGTCTGTCCCGCATCCGTCCGCCGTTCCCGGCCGTCGAAGGCCTGTACGGATGCCCGACCATCGTTAACAACGTCGAGACGCTGGCCAGCGTGCCCCACGTGATCAATCACGGGGCCGGCTGGTACCGCTCCCTCGGCACGGAGAAATCCACCGGCACAAAGATCTTCAGCCTGACCGGTCACGTCAAACAGCCCGGGAATTACGAGGTCGAGCTGGGTTTCAATCTGAAAAAGCTCATCTATGATCCGGAATACGGCGGCGGGATTCTCGGCGACAGGAAGCTCAAGGGCGTTATCCCGGGCGGGGCGTCGACGCCGCTGCTGACCGAGGACATGATCGACGTCGGCCTTGACTACGAGGCGCTGACGGCAGCCGGCTCCATGCTCGGCTCAGGCGCCGTCATCGTGTTCCATGAACAAACCTGTATCGTCTGGGTCATGCTCAAGTTGATCCATTTCTTCAGGCACGAGTCGTGCGGCAAGTGCACCCCCTGCCGCGAGGGGACCGGGTGGCTGGAACAGATTATCCGCCGCATCGAGGACGGCTCGGGGAGTCCCGGTGACATCGAAACAATCGATGATGTGTGCAGCAATATCCTTGGCCGCACGATCTGTCCGCTCGGTGACGCGGCCGTGATGCCCATACAGTCGGCCATCAGGCTGTACTGCGATGAATGGGACTACCATATCAAGAACAAACAATGCATGGTAAGATCGGATTTCGGTTTTTAGGGAGTGCCTGACTTGTCCAAAGCGGCAAAGAAAGATGCACCGGCGGTGGACACCGTCACGCTGACAATCGACGGCCGTGCTGTCACCGTCCGCAAAGGGACGACTATCCTTCAAGCGGCCCGGGATATGGGTATAGACATCCCTACGTTTTGCTGGCACCCCAAACTCAAGTCGGTCGGCGCCTGCCGGATGTGCTACGTCGAGGTCGAGCGGATGCCCAAGCTGCAGGTTTCGTGCGCCACCGAGGTCATGGAGTCCATGGTGGTGCACACCGACTCGGATCTCGTCAAGAGGGGGCGGCGGGCGGTGCTCGAGTTCATCCTGCTGAACCACCCCCTGGACTGCCCCACCTGCGACAAGGGCGGTGAGTGCGACCTTCAGGATCTGACCTTTGCCCACGGCTTCGACGACAGCAGGTTTGCCTTCCAGAAGTACCGTTTCATCCCTGAGGAGGGGGAAAGCACCTTTGATGACGTCCAGATCGGTCCCCAGGTGATTCTCAACCGCAATCGGTGCATTCTCTGCTACAAGTGCGTTCGCGCCAACAAGGAAGCGTTCGGCGAGTACGACCTCGGGGCCTACGAGCGCGGCAATATCACCGAGATCAACGCCGCGCCCGGGCAGCAGGTGGACAACCCGTTCTCCGGCAACCTGGTGGAAATCTGCCCCGTCGGCGCCCTGACCAACAAGGACTGGCGGTACAAGATCCGCGTGTGGCTGACACAAACGGTGTCCTCGATCTGTCCCTATATGAGCTCCGGCTCGAATACCACGATTTTCAAGGAAAGTCACCAGAACCGCATCTTCCGGGTAACCGGACGCGGCAACGATGATATTGATGACGGCTGGCTTGGCGACGTGACCCGGTACGGTTACCAGATCGTGCATTCCGAGGATCGGCTGAGAACGCCCCTGATCAGGAAAGAGGGCACCCAGGTGCAGGCTTCCTGGGACGAGGCCATGGCTCTGATCGGGAAACGCCTGAGCGAGATACGCGATCAGAAAGGATGCGTCTGCATCGGCGGCCTGGCCGACCCTCTTATGGACAACGCCACCCTGTACAGCTTCTCCAAGCTGATCCGGCGCACGCTCGGCTCCCACAACATCGATTATCGCATAGATTACCGCATGCTGCCGAAAGGATCGGACGACGATTACTCGATACTGGCGTCGCGGCCGTTCAGAATCGCTGACATTGACGATTCGGACGTCATCGTGACGCTGGGCACGGATCTGCTGAAGGAACATCCGAACGAATACCTGCGAATCCGGAAAGCATACAATTTCCACCAGGCCCGCGTCTTCGTGCTGAATCCGTATTCGGTCAAGGCGTCGGATGTCGCTGAACGTGAGCTGGTGTACAGGTTGGGGACCGACGAAGCCCTGGTCAGCGCTCTGTGCCTGGCCGCGGTCGAGGAAAATCTGGTCCCGGCGGCGGACCTCGATCAGTTGAGACAGGCCGCCGGTTTCCAGGCGGCTGCCGACGCCGCCCGGGTGTGCGGGGTGGACCCGGCGGACGTCAAAGCGGTGGCCCGGGCCATGGCCGCAGCCTCGAAGGTTACGTTTATCGCCGGCGAGATCGTCAGCAGATCGAAAGACCGTCAAGCCATCGCCGCCGCCCTGTGCAACCTCAACCGAGTGTTCGGCCTGGAGGGTAAGGGACAAATTGCGGTGCTGGCCCGATATGCCAACTCCATGGGTGCGGCGCAACTGGGTGTGTCACCGGACCCGCCCGCGCCGGTGAAGGATCAACTGAAAGCCATCTGGTCGGGATGGCCGGATGCCGAGCCGTGCAACACCGACAGCATGATGGTCAACATGCGCAAGGAGGAGATCGACGGGCTGGTCATCATGGGAGCCAACCCCATCATGCTTTACCCTGACCGCGAGTTCACCCGTGAGAGCCTCGAGAAGCTCGACTTTCTGGTCGTATGTGACCTCTTTGAGACCGAGACGACGACCCTGGCCGATGTCGCGCTGCCTCTGAGCAGCTGGGCCGAGTATACCGGGCGCTATGTGAACCTTGAGGGCAGGGTGCAGGTGGCGCACCAGGCGATCACGCCCCTGTATGAATCGAAGCCGGGGTACGAGATTGTCGAAATGATCGCCGAAAAGCTCGGGGCCAGGCTGTTTGAGTCAGCCGGGGCCAGGGACGAAGAAATCGAACGACTCCTGGCGACGGATTCCACGCTGCCCTGGCCGGCCTCGTACGTGAAGGCCGCGGGAAGCAGGGATGAAGATGACAGCGAGTATCCCATACCGCTGGTCATCGGCGATGATCCGCATCACTGCGGGCATCGAACGGAGAAGGCCGGTGCCCTTGTAGACTTCGTCGGCGAGGCGTATATTGAGCTTTCCGCGGATCTCGCGGCGGAGTACGGGATCAACGACGGCGATTCCGTTCGCGTGGAATCGAAGGTCGGCAAGATCATCGTGCCGGCTCGGATTTCCGACTGTATCGAGAACGACGTCGTGTTTATTCCGCGCAACTTCTCTTCTACGCCGGTGACGTCGCTGCTGATGCGGAAGCGGCGTCTCGATATGGTCAAAATCAGCAAGGTGGTCAGTTAGCGGCTATGTTGGAGATTATAGTCACATCTTCCATCCAGGTGACGGTCGTGATCGTGGCCGTCCTGGCCGGCTGCGCCTGGGCTACCTGGCTGGAGCGCAAGGTGCTCGCCCACATGCAGCAGCGCTACGGCCCGCTGTGGACCGGCCCGTACGGGCTCCTTCAGCCGATCGCCGACGGACTGAAGCTCATGTTCAAGGAGGACCTGGTCCCCGACACCGTGGAGCGATCCATCTATGCGCTGGCGCCGATCGTGGCCTTTATTCCGGCCCTGCTGACTTTTGCGGTAATCCCGTTCTCTCCTGATTTCACGGTTTTCGGCTACGAGTTCAAGGGCGTGATTTCCGACCTGAACATCGGCATTCTCTGGGTCTTTGCGATAACGTCGCTGGGCGTGTACGGCCTGATTCTGGCCGGGTGGTCTTCCGCCTCCAAGTATTCTCTGCTCGGCGGGCTGCGCGCGTCGGCGCAGATGATATCGTACGAAATCAGCTACGGCCTGTCCATAGTCGGCGTCATTCTGATTGCCAACACCCTGTCCATGACCGAGTTGGTGGCACAGCAGGACAGCCAGTCGGTCTGGTTCTTCGAAAACTGGTTTGTCTGGAAACAGCCGTTCGGGTTTCTCCTGTATATTACGTGCGCCATCGCCGAAACGAATCGAACTCCCTTCGACCTTCCCGAGGCTGAGTCGGAGCTGGTGGGCGGGTACAACACAGAATACTCGTCCCTGCGCTTCGCGCTCTTCTTCATCGGCGAGTATGCGAATATGCTCGGCGTGGCGTGTGTGGCGACGACGTTGTTTTTCGGCGGATGGCACGGACCGGCCTTCCTGTCGTTCATCCCGCCGGTGATTTGGTTCTTGGTCAAGGTGTTCGTGTTCATGTTCTGCTATATCTGGCTGCGCGCCACGTTCCCGCGCTTCCGGTACGACCAGTTGATGCGTTTCGGCTGGCTGGTGTTGTTCCCGCTGGCTATCTTGAACACGATGATCACCGGCCTGATCGTGTTGCTGTGATGGGGAAAGAAAACTGCTGATATGAAAAAGGTGCTCACAGCTGTCGTCAACGTCTTCTGGAAGATGCCCCAGGCGTTCTGGGTTACCGGGAAGCACTATTTCAAGAAGCCGGTGACGCTTGACTATCCCCGCAAGAAAGTGCCGATGTCCCCGCGCTATCGCGGCAGGCATTACCTCGAGCGCTACGATGACGGCACCGAGCGGTGCGTGTGCTGCGGTTTGTGCGCCGCGGCGTGCCCGGCCGATGCCATCTATATGGAGCCGGAAGAGAACGAGAAGGGCGAGCGCCGGGCCCGCATCTACGAAATAAATCTCCTCAGGTGCATCTTTTGCGGATTCTGCGAGGAAGCCTGCCCCGAGGAGGCGATTTTTCTCGGTCAGGAGTATGAGTTCTCTGATAACAACAGGGATTCGTTCATATATACCAAGGAACAGATGCTGGTCCCGCATCCCAGGAAGGACAACCCGTTCAAGCGGATCATCCGTCGGGTGCGCCGGGCATACGGGGTGCCGGAATCGAGCCTATGAACGCTGATACCGTAATATTCTTCATTTCGGCCGTGGTGGCCGTCTTTGGCGCTACCATGATGATCAGTCAGCGCAATGCGGTGGCCTCGGTGCTTTATCTTATTGTCTCGCTGGTGGCGCAGGTCGTCTGCTATGTGCAGCTCGGCGCCCTGTTTATCGGCGCGGTGCTGATTCTCGTGTACGCCGGTGCGATTCTTGTGCTCTTTTTGTTCGTGATCATGCTCCTTAACCTGCGCGGGGGTGAGGACCTCGGCGAGCCGTCGCGCGGACTCAGCAGGTACAGCACGTATCTCGTTTCCATCCTGCTGATTATCGAGCTTGTCTTTGTCATCAAGGGTGTCTTCTACCGGGGCAGTATGACGGGCGTTCTGTCGATGGCGGCGGACAACTTCGGCGAGGTTGCGGCCGTTTCAAAGCTCCTGTTTACGCGATACCTGTATCCCTTCGAACTGACCGGCGTGCTCCTGCTGGCGGCCATCGTCGGCGCCGTGGTGCTGGCCAGGCGGGAGACCGGGGCGGACCGGCCGGCCACGGGAGAGCGGCAAGGTCGTGGTGAGAATGAATCCAGTGGTGGGGTAGAATAGAATGGTACCTATATCAGCGTACTTGATTCTGGCCGTGGTCCTGTTCGGGATCGGCACCGTCGGCGTGCTGATTTCCCGGAATATGATTATCCTGTTCATGTCGGTCGAGTTGATGCTGAACGCCGCCAACCTGGCTCTTATCGCCTTCTCGCGGGCGCTCAACGTCATGGACGGCCACGCGTTCGTCTTTCTCGTGCTGACCATCGCGGCGGCCGAGGCGGCGGTCGGCCTGGCCCTGATCGTCACCCTGTACAGGAACCGGGGCACCGTCAACATCGATCGCTTCAGCATGATGAAATGGTAGGCAAAACCCGTGACTGATTACCTGTACCTCATTCTTCTGTTCCCGCTGGCGGGTTTTCTGATCAACGGGTTGCTGATCGGCCGGCTGCCCCGGCCGGTCATCTCGCTGGTCGGTTGCGGGTCCGTCGGCCTGTCGCTGGTCGCGTCCGTGCTTGCCTTCTTCGAGTTGAAAGCTCTGCCGGCCGATGCCCGGGTGATCGAGCAGGTGCTGTTCGCCTGGATTCCGTCCGGGTCATTCCACGTCGACGTGGCTTTCCTCCTTGATCCGCTTTCCACGGTGATGATACTGGTTGTCGCCGGCGTCGGCTTTCTGATCCACGTCTACTCCGTCGGATACATGCACAAGGATCCCGGTTACGGACGATACTTCGCCTACCTCAACCTCTTCGTCTTCTCCATGCTTACCCTGGTGCTGGCCAACAACTTCTTGTTCATGTTTGTCGGCTGGGAAGGCGTGGGGCTGTGTTCGTACCTGCTGATCGGCTTCTGGTATGAACGCAAGTCGGCCTCTGACGCGGGGAAGAAGGCGTTCATCTTCAACCGTGTCGGCGACTTCGGTTTTCTCATCGGCATGTTCATTATTTTCTGGCAGGTGGGGTCCCTCGATTTTGTCGCCGTTATGGACAGGGCCCCGGTGATGTTTGCGGCCGGCGGCGGCCTGGTGACGGCCGTCTGCCTGCTCCTGTTTCTCGGCGCCACCGGAAAATCCGCGCAGATTCCGCTTTACGTGTGGCTGCCCGACGCCATGGAGGGTCCGACGCCGGTCTCGGCGCTCATCCACGCTGCCACCATGGTTACGGCCGGGGTCTACATGATCGCGCGGACCAACGTGTTGTATGCGATGGCGCCCGATGCGCTGCTGGTTGTGGCCATCGTCGGTGCCGCCACCGCGCTGGTTGCCGCCACCATAGGTTTGGCGCAGAACGACATCAAGCGCGTGCTGGCCTACTCGACCGTAAGCCAGCTCGGATACATGTTCCTGGCTTGCGGCGTGGCCGCCTTTTCGGTCGGCATTTTCCACCTTATGACGCACGCCTTTTTCAAGGCCCTGCTGTTCCTGGGTGCCGGTGCCGTCATTCACGCCGTCTCCGATGAGCAGGACATGCGGCGCATGGGCGGATTGAAGAAGTACCTGCCGATCACATACGCAACTATGCTGATCGCGACGCTGGCCATCTCCGGTATTCCCGGGCTGTCCGGCTTTTTCTCCAAGGATGAAATTCTCTGGAAAGCGTATTCGTCCCAGTTCGGTCACCCGCTTTTCTGGGTGGTCGGTTTCGTCACCGCCGGGTTGACGGCTTTCTACATGTTCAGGCTCATCTACCTGACGTTCTTCGGCAAGGAGCGCATGGGCGAAGAGACGCGCCGTCACGTACACGAGGCGCCGAAGTCGATGACCGTTCCCCTGACGGTCCTGGGAGCGCTGTCGATTGTCGGCGGGTTCATCGGCATGCCCCACATCTTCGGGGTAGCCAACGTCTTCGAGGAGTGGCTGCATCCGGTGATGGGCGGCGCCGCGGGCGAGCCGGCTGCGCACGCCCTTGCCTCGGGCGGGGCCGATACCGGGATGGAGTGGACCCTGATGGTTGCCTCGGTGATCCTGGTGGTCATCGCCGTCTACGCCGCCTACTACCTGTACCATAAGAACACGGCTGCAGCGACCGCCCTGCGGCAAAAATTATCCGGAATCCACCGCGTCATATTCAACAAGTATTACGTGGATGAATTCTACGGGGCGGCTATTGTGCGGCCGGTCGTGTACGGATCGCTTTTCCTCTGGAAGTTTGTTGACGTCGTGCTTATCGACGGTTTTCTGAACGGTATGGCCCGGGTCAGCCGTGATGTCTCGGACATTCTGCGCTATACGCAGTCGGGGCGCGTGCGTGGCTACGCTACGTTGTTCGTGGCCGGAGTGGTGGTCGTAATCGCCTTTTTCATATTTGGGTAGGCAATGGAACAGATCATTCTACCGCTGGTAACGTTCTTCCCGCTCATCGGAGTGATCATCCTTCTGTTTGTCCCGCAGAAGCAGGTGGAGACGATCAAGGGCGTCAGCCTGATCATCGCCTTTATTACCGTGCTCTTGTCGGTTGCCCTGTACTACTGGTTTGATCCGCTGGCGACCGGGATGCAGTTCGAGATTAACCGGATGTGGGTTACGTCGCTCGGCATCAACTTCCACATGGGCATTGACGGCATTTCCCTGCTCCTCATCCTCCTGACGGCCGTCCTGACGTTCATATGCGTGCTGTCATCGTGGTGCTCCATCACCAAGGGGGTGAAGGGATTTCACATTTCGATGCTCCTGCTGAGTACGGGCATGATCGGCGTCTTCTGCGCCCTCGACCTGTTCCTGTTCTACGTGTTCTGGGAAGTCATGCTGGTCCCGATGTACTTCATCATCGGTGTATGGGGCGGACCCAGGAGGACGTACGCGGCGATCAAGTTTGTGCTCTTTACGATGTTTGGGTCGCTGCTCATGCTGGTCGGACTGTTGTACCTGTACTTCGACTACCACGCCTACGCCGGCGAGTACACCTTCGACCTCCTGCAGATCATGCAGATGCCGATGGCCTACCACGTGCAGCTGTGGTTGTTCGCGGCTTTTGCGCTCGCCTTTGCCATCAAGGTGCCGCTCTGGCCGTTCCACACGTGGCTGCCCGACGCCCACGTTGAGGCGCCCACGGCCGGCTCGGTGATTCTGGCCGGCGTCCTCCTGAAAATGGGCACCTACGGTTTCATCCGCATCTGCCTGCCGCTGTTTCCGGACGCGACCATCACGTACCTGCCGTATATTTGCGTGCTGGCCATCATTGCCATCATCTACGGCGCTTTGGTCTCCATGGTCCAGAAGGACATCAAGTCCCTGGTGGCCTTCTCTTCGGTCTCCCACATGGGGTTCATCATGCTCGGCATCTTCGCGCTCAACGTCAGTGCCCTCGAAGGCTCGGTGATCCAGATGATCAACCACGGTATTTCCACCGGCGCCCTGTTCCTGATCGTGGGCATGATCTACGAGCGCCGGCATACGCGCATGATTGCGGATTTCGGCGGGCTGGCGAAGGTGATGCCGACGTTCTCGGCTATCTTTATGATCGTGATGCTGTCGTCCATCGGTCTGCCGTTCACTAACGGGTTTGTCGGCGAGTTCCTGATCCTCCTGGGTACGTTCAAGGCCAATGCCGTTTACGGAATTCTGGCCGCGACCGGCGTTATTCTCGCGGCCTGCTATATGTTGTGGATGTATCAACGGGTGGTTTTTGGCAAGGTCAGCAATCCCGCCAATGAGAAGCTGACTGACCTGACCGCCCGCGAAAAGCTCGTTCTCATCCCGCTGGTCGTGCTTATCTTCTGGATCGGCATATATCCGAAACCGTTCTTGGAAAGAATCGAGCCGGCCGTCAGGCAGGTGTTGACTCAGGTCAGCAGGGCCAGGGCGGTCGAGCTGGAAGGGGGCTTTCAGATTACGAAAGTCCGTGCCGGCGAGCAGACCGGTGTTGTTGACGTGGAGTTTTCCAAGCCCGGAGGTGATGAGCCGTGAGCGAAGTGACCATATACATGATACAGGGATGCCCATACTGTCAGGCGGCGAAGAAGCACTACACCGAACAGGGCATTGCTTTTACCGAGATTGACGTTCACCAGACGCCCGGCGCCATTGACAAGCTGGTAGAGCTTTCCGGAGGCCGGAGGATGGTGCCGGTGATTGTCGAGGACGGTGAAGTCAAGACGGGTTTCGGCGGGGGCTGAGGGATTTAGGTAAGCGCGACGGTCGTCGCGGAGAGGACCCATGGTTGATTACGTTTCCGCACTCTCGATTGATCTGAGCCTGATCTACCCGGAGATTGCGCTGCTGGCGGCGGCCTCGGTGATTCTGGTCACCGCCTTCGTCAGGAGAATTGCGCCGCTGGCGCCGGTCATGGCCGTGGTAGGGCTCGCCGCCTCGCTTTACCTCGCAATCGAGCAGTGGGGTGACCAGAAGGCCGGTTTTGCCGGCATGGTGACCTGCGACGATTTCGGCGTCATGTTCAAGCTCATATTCGTGCTGGCCGCCCTGCTGTCCCTGTTCATTGCCTACCGCTATCTCAAGGTCAAGGGGATCGAGTCGCCGGAATTCTACGCCTTGCTCCTGATCTCGACCATGGGCATGATGGTCATGGCCAACAGCACCGACCTGGTCGTCATGTTTCTCGGTCTCGAGATCATGTCCGTGCCGCTGTATGTCATGGCGGCTCTCAACCGGCGCTCCCTGGCCTCAAACGAGGCGGGCATCAAGTACTTTATCATGGGTGCCTTCGCCAGTGCCTTTCTGCTGATGGGCATCGCGTTTGTCTTCGGCGCCGCCGAAACCACCAACCTGAGACGCATCGTCGCCGACTTCAACTACATCTCCAGCCATTACAGGGTCTACCTGTATGCCGGTGTCGCCCTTGTGCTGATCGGATTCGCGTTCAAGATAGCCGCAGTACCCTTTCACACCTGGGTGCCGGACGTTTACGAGGGTGCGCCCACGCCGGTGACCGCCTTCTTCTCGGTCGCCCCCAAGGCGGCCGGGTTCGCAGTAATGCTGCGCATTTTTAACTTCGGCTTTGCCGATATCGGCATGCTGACCGGGGTGTTCTGGGTTCTGGCGGTGCTTACCATGTCGGTGGGCAACATTCTGGCCCTCCGCCAGGACAACGTGAAAAGGATGCTGGCCTATTCGTCGATATCGCACGCCGGATACGTGCTGGTGGCGCTGACGGTGGGCGGCGCTGATGCCGTATCGGCGGCCATCTTCTACCTGGTCAGCTACACGCTGTTCAACCTCGGGGCGTTCGCGGCCGTAACCGTTCTGGAAACCCGCTCCGGGTGCACCTGCGAGTATTCTGAGCTGACCGGCCTGTCAAAAAGCAACCCGTACCTTTCGGCCACCCTCGCCCTGTTCATGTTCGCCCTGGCGGGTTTTCCGCCGACGGTTGGATTCTTCGGCAAATTCTACATCTTCTCCGCGGCGGTCAGGGCCGGGTTTATTCCTCTGGCCGTGATCGGCGTCATGAACTCGTTTATATCGGTTTACTACTACCTGCGGGTCATCAAGACCAGTTATTTCGATCAAGTCGAGGCGGGCCGGTCGGAGCCGGCCGTAGTGACGCCGTCCGTGTTTGTCGTCCTGGCCGTAGCTGCGCTGGCTACTCTCGGCCTCGGCTTCTTCCCGCAGGATCTTCTGGAGCTTTCACGCGCGGCCATCTTCGCCTTCCTGTAAGATCCACCGTCGATATTCGGATGAAGTGATGAAAATCTATACGGCGGGGGCCGGGTCTGTCTGCCCGGGCAGCCGGGAGGCCCGGACTCCGATCAGCGGAGCCGGAACTTGCCGTTGATGTCCGGGACCCGGACCGGGTACTTGCCGGAGAAGCAGCCGTGACAGAACGTAGTCCTGGGCAGAGCCGGCATCGACAGCATGCCTTCCAGCGACAGGTAACGCAGCGAATCCACGTGCAGGTACTTCTCGATCTTCTCAACCGGAATCCGCCAGGCAATAAGTTCCTTGACCGTCGGCATGTCGATGCCGAAGAAACAGGGGGAAACGATGGGAGGGCAAGACACGCGGAAATGGATCTCCTGGGCCCCGGCGTCCCGAATCATTTTTACGAGCTTTCTGGACGTCGTCCCGCGCACAATCGAGTCATCCACCACCACCACCCGCTTGCCGTCGAGAACCCCCTTGACGGGGTTGAACTTAAGCTTGACGTCGAGGTCACGGATGCGCTGGTGGGGGTCAATGAACGTCCGCCCGACGTAGTGATTTCGGATAAGGCCGATCTCGAACTTGATCCCGGACTCCTCGGCGAAGCCGAGTGTCGCGGTGTTGGCCGAGTCCGGTATGCCGATCACGATGTCGGCATCGACTGGATGTTCCCGGGCCAGCAGGCGGCCGAGGCGCCGGCGAACTTTGTCGACGTTCTCTCCGAAGACTTTCGAGTCGGGCCGGGCGAAGTAGATAAACTCGAAGATACAGAACGCGTGCCGGGAGTTTTTCGTAAGGAACCGTGACCTGAGCCCCTTCTTGCTGATCTCCAGTACCTCCCCGGGTTCGATGTCGCGAACGTACTTGGCCCCGATGATGTCAAAAGCACAGGTTTCCGAAGCCACGATGTGTGAGCCGCGGAACGTGCCCAGGGCCAGGGGCCGGAATCCGCGCGGATCCCGGGCCGCTATGATGCTGTCCTCGGTGAGGATGAGCAGGGAATAGGCACCGCGAATCCGTGCCAGAGCGTCGCAAATTCGTTCGAAGCGCGTCTTCTTCTTCGAGACGGCCGCGAGGTGCAGGATGATTTCGGTGTCCGACGTGGTCTGGAAAATGGAGCCTTTTTGATCAAGCTTCTTCTTCAGATCAAGCGAGTTTGTCAGGTTACCGTTGTGGACGATAGCCAGGTTGCGGTTGCGGTTGGTGATCATGAACGGCTGGATGTTGATCAGCGACGACATCCCGGTCGTGCTGTACCGTGTATGCCCGATCGCGATGCTGCCGGTCAGCCTGGTGATGTTCTGGCGATCGCCAAAGACCTCCGACACTTCCCCCATTGACTTGTGCAGGTTGAATCGGCCGTTCTCGGAAGTGACGATGCCTGCAGATTCCTGTCCCCGGTGCTGCAGGGCATACAAGCCAAGATAGGTCAGTTCCGCAGCCCGCGGGTTGCCGTAAATGCCGAAGACACCGCACTTATCGTGAATCATGTTGTCCAGCATACTCGTCCAGTCTTTCCCAACGACTCTGGAAAGCGGCTAACTTAGCCCCTGGCCGGGCAAAAGTCAACGGCTTTCGCCCGCCGCGGCGGCCGGATTTGTGAAGCCGGGTGCACTCGTTTGGCCCGCCGGCCGGGCTGTTCAAGGGACGCACAGCGATTGCGCTGGATAACTCGCCGGAATTGCTGTATCTTGGCGGCGTTGCCATTTTACTTGCGGAAGTCCGGTTTTTTCGCAGGAATGCACTCCTTTTGCTGAAAAGGCAATAGGATTGCGGGACTGCGCGTATGGATAACAAAGACTCAAACAGGTATGAGATTCTCCGCCAGTTGGCTCTCGCCGGCTGCCAGGGCGAAGATCTGCAGCAGACGGGCGAGACGGCGCTCCGTCTCGCGGCCGGTCTGATCGGCCTGCAAGCGGCCGCCCTGTACCTTTGGGATGAGGCCATGACGGTCACCATGAACGCCCACTGCGCCGAAACCGAGGCAGCCCGTGAAAGGCTGGAGTCGCTTGAAGGTGATCTCTTCAGATCCCTCCGGCAGGAGCGTAAGCTGCTGTCGGCTTACATGAGTTTCGGCGGAGATTCGCCGCTGCACGCATTTACTCTTCCGCTGTACCACCAGGAGCGGGTCTTCGGGGCGGTTATCGGTATTCACGAAGGGGCCGCAAAGCTGGTCAGCGAAGACGCCTTTCTGGAAGCGTTAAGCGCCGCCATCGCTCTTAATGTCGCAGCTCGGGGAGTTGAGAAGGACACGGCCGTCGGCAGGGACGTGCTGGACAAAGAACGGCTCGGGGCCATCATTGAGACCGCCGTCACGGTCAATCACGAAATCAACAACCCGCTTACTGCCATACTTGGGAACGTCCAGCTTCTTCTGTTGAAACGTCAGGATCTGGATCAGGAGCTGGCGGCGAAACTCAAGACCATCGAGATTTCGGCTCTGAAGATTCGGGACGTTACTCAAAGGCTGCTTCGGCTCACTTCCGCTCGTTCAGTGCCTTACGCGGAAGGCACCAGCATGCTGGATCTCTCTGACCACGGTAAAGAAGATGAATAACTCACGGAGTCATCGGCTCCGGGCCTGATGACGCGCCTCAGGCTGTTCCCTCGTCCCCTGCTCCAGACCCGGCGAGCCTGCCGTCCATCGATCCCCGTGCTCAGATGACGTTGGTTTCTTCCACCAGTTCTCCCAGGCGAAACCGGTCGGGGCTAAGCGACTTGATATCCACGGACGGCTCCTTGCCGGCCGTTATCTCCGAGGTCACGAGACCGGCGGCGGGGGCGTGCATCAGCCCGTGTCCGGAGAACCCGGTGACGTGGAACATGCCCTTGACCGATGGCTCCCAGCCGATTATGGCGCGGTGGTCCGGGGTCGTCTCGTACAATCCAGCCCACTCGTTGGCCATCTCGGCCGTCTCAAGCTGAGGCATGCGCTCAAGGGCCAGCTCAAGAATCCTGTCCGTATAGTCCGGGTCGATGGATATGTCAAAACCCGGCGGCACGGACTTATCCGCCCAGCCGAGCAACAGGCCCTTTGACTCCTTATGGCAATAAAGCCCGGTCTTCACATCCACGACCATGGGGATATCCGGGCGCAGGAAGTCGAGTTCGCCGGTCGTGACAATCTGGCGGCGGTAGGGCTTGACCTCCACGTCGGCACCCACCATCCGCCCGATCCGGGCCGAGTATGCCCCGGTGCAGTTGATCACGAGCGGCGTGGCGATATCCCCCTTGACCGTCTTAACACCGGAAATCGCGCCGGCGGTCACCTCGATCCCCGTGACCTCGGTCTCCAGTTCGATGGCCACGCCAAGCCGGCGGATCGCGCGCTCGTAGCCGGAGAGAAACTCGTGAGGGTCGGCCAGCCCGTCGTCCCCACAGAAGGTCGCCAGCTTGATGTCGTCGGTCCGCACGTGGGGAGCATACTGGTGGATATCCTCGGGCTTGACCAGGTGTACGTCCAATCCCAGGGAACGCTGCAACTCGTACCCCTGCTTGTGCATCTCGATGTCCTTGTCGTCGGACAGCACGAACATGTAGCCCACCTGCTTGTACAGGGCGTCTGAGCCGGTATCCTCCTTGAAGCGCTTGAAGAGCTTCTCGGAAAGCATGGACATTTCGATATTGATCTTGCTATTGAACTGGGCTCGAACTCCGCCGGCCGCCTTGGAAGTAGAGCACGCACCGAGAAACATCTCCCGTTCTACGAGCGTAATCTGTCCCACGTTTTCGCGCGCCAGGTAGAAGGCCACGGTCGTGCCTATAATGCCTCCTCCGACAATGACCACGTCTGCTGTTGCACGCATTGTATGCCCTCGCGCCCGTAATGGCCTAAAGTGAACTTTTTCACTAATTTATGAAAATCCCGCTCCAAGTCAAGCCGGTAACCTCCTGCCTTTGCAACTATCGCAGCGCCAAACAAATGACTTGTCCGGGTAGCAAAAAATGATACATTCAGTCTTTCAATGCAAAGAATAGCCACTGAAAGACTCTCGCGGCTGATACAAATCTCGGAAACCAACCTTCTGATCCTGCTGTCAGTAGTCGTCGGCCTTACGACCGGTTTCGGGGCGATCGGGTTTATTCTGCTCATAGAGTATTTTAACTCCCTGTTCTTCGGGCTGACTGACCAGATCCTGGTCACGGCGGTCGGGTTTGCCAACTGGGGCGGGTATAAGTTCTGGCTGCCGTTGATTCCGATGCTCGGCGGCCTGCTGGCCGGACCCATCGTCTTCAAGTACGCCACCGAGGCCCGGGGTCACGGCGTGCCGGAAGTAATGAACGCGGTCGCCCGGCTCGGCGGCATTATCAGACCCCGCGTTGCCTTCGCCAAGACCATTGCTTCCGCCATCTGCATCGGATCAGGCGGGTCGGCGGGCCGTGAGGGGCCGATTGTGCAGATCGGCTCAGCGTTCGGCTCGACCATCGGCCAACTGTTCCGGATGCCCGGCGAGCGGGTCAAGGTGCTGGTCGGCTGTGGGGCGGCCGCCGGAATTGCAGCCGTGTTTAATGCCCCTATCGCAGGCGTTATCTTTTCGCTGGAAATAATCCTGGGTGACTTTGCCATCAAGACATTTGCCCCCGTCATCCTCTCCTCGGTCGTGGCTTCCGTTGTCAGTCGATGGTTTCTCGGAAACCACCCCGCTTTTGAGGTGCCGAGTTATTCGCTTGTTTCGCCCTGGGAAATACCCCTGTACGTGGTGATGGGAGTGGCGGTGGGTGCGCTGGCGGTACTGTTCACCCGCTCGCTGGGCCGTTTCGAGGATTTCTTTGAAAACCTGCATATGGCCAACTGGACCAAGCCGGCTCTGGGCGGCCTGATTCTCGGCGGCCTGGCAGTGTTCTTTCCGCAGGTGCTGGCCGACGGTTATCACACGATTTCGCTCACCCTTCACGGCAGCATGGCTGTCTGGCTGATGGTGATTCTGATATTTGCGAAAATCGTGGCCACCTCGCTCACGCTTGGCTCCGGAAACTCCGGCGGCATCTTTGCCCCGTCCCTGTTCATGGGTGCGGTGGCCGGGGGATCTTTCGGCGTCCTGATGAACTACCTGTTCCCGGGGGTCACCGCCACGCCGGGCGCCTACGCCGTGGTGGGGATGGCGGGCATGGTGGCCGGTACGACTCACGCCCCCATCACGGCCATGCTGATTATCTACGAAATGACCTGGGATTACCGTATCATTCTCCCGCTGATGGTTACGGTGGTGTTCTCAGCCCTGGTGGCCGGTCGGCTATACCCGCACTCCATTTACACGGCCAAGCTGTTCAAGCGGGGGATCGACATTCGCGGTGGTCGCGATGTCAACGTCCTGCGCTCGCTGCAGGTCAGTGAGGTCATGGATACGGATTTCGAAACGATCCGAGCCTCCACGACCCTGCTGGAAATCCTGCATAAGATAGAACTCTCGAAGGAGACCTACTTTGTCGTTGAAGGCAACGAAGGCAAGCTCAAGGGCGTCATCTCCTTTCAGGATATCCGCAACCTCCTGACCCACGACGAACTGGACTACCTCGTGATCGCTCAGGACTTGGTGGTATCGGATACGGTGGTGCTTGACATCACCGACGATCTGGAACACGCGCAAAAACTGTTCGGCCAGCGCGGCGTGGGGCTTATCCCCGTGGTACGCAAGGACAATCCGGGTAAGGTGATCGGTGTTGTCCGGCGCGATGACCTGGTCGGCTACTACAACAAGCGATTGCTCGAAACGATCCGCAGGTAAATCGGACCGCCGGTGCGGTCGGGCGACAGGGGTCGATCAGCCCGGCTCGCGGGCGGCCTGTTTGAATTCTTGCCGTGTCATTGGTAAGCGCCTATTTTGAGCCATGCCGGGATACGCCAAGCTTCGGGACGATCTGGTTTCCTCCCGGATGACCGTCGCGGGTCAGACCGTTTATACGCTGAAGGACCCGGTGGGAGGCCGATACTTCCGGCTCCGCGAGCCGGAGTTCTGGCTTGTCCATCAGCTTGACGGCCGCACCGAGCCTGAGAGGATCGCCTCGAGATTCAGGGAACGGTTCCAACTGAACATAAGCGCGGCCGACGTGCAGGCGTTTGTCGACCAACTGGAAGAGCTGCTGTTTCTGGAGAGCAGCCGGTCAGAACAACTGGTGTCGCGGGCTGGCTACCGAACCTCCTCGGGTCGGTCGCTGGCCGGCCGCATATTTTACCTGAAGCTCAAAGCGTTCAGCCCGGGGCGGCTGCTTGACCGGCTGACGGCTCTCTATCGTCCCCTTCACCGGCCCGGCTGGTTTGTCGTGCAGGGTGTAGTAATCGTGATTGGTCTTGCTGTGCTGTGGGCCAACGCCGGGCGGTTCGCGGTCGATCCGGCCGGGATCTACAACGTAACCTCGATTGCCGCTATCGTTCTGTCGATATTCATCCTGGTTACATTCCATGAGTTCGCGCATGCGGTTGTCTGCCGGTACTACGGGGGACAGGTGCGTGAAATCGGTTTCCTGCTAATGTATTTCCAGCCTTGCTTCTACTGCGACATTTCGGACGCCTGGCTCTTCGAGAAGAAGTCGCATCGCCTCGCGGTGACGATTGCCGGTCCGTATTTTCAGCTTGTGCTGATGGCGGCTGCGGTGATCATCTGGCGGGTCGCTACGCCGGGCACGGCCGTCAGCGAGGTTTCCCGCCTGGTGGTTATAGTGAGCCTGGTCAGTTACCTGTTCAATTTCAACCCGCTGATCAAGCTCGACGGGTACTATTTGCTGTCGGACTGGCTTGATATTCCCAACCTTCGCCAGAAGTCATTCTCGTACCTCGGCTACCTGCTCAAACGGGGAATCCTGGGCTGGCCGGTGGAGTCACCGGGGGTCACCCGGCGGGAGCGCAGGATCTTTACACTGTACGCTATCCTGTCGCTGGCCTATACCGGCTTCCTGATTACCTATATTCTCTTCCTGGCAGGGCGTTTTTTGCTGGAAAAGGTGGGCGGAACAGGGCTCGTATTGTTGTTGACGATCCTGTTGTTTGTGTTTAGACATAGTGTGATCGGCCTGGGCCGCGGTGTTGTCCGGCACCTTGCGTATATGAAAAGAATACTGAGAAAACCGTTGCGGCTGGCCTCGTACGTGGCCGTGTTTGCCGTCGTGCTGGTCGGGTCGTTGGCCGTGCCCTTCCCGCAGCGCGTCTCGGGTGATGTTATCGTTCGCCCCATCGCTGAGTTCACCCTGTCGCTGTCTCAGGCCGGCTTGCTGGAGACCAATCTTCGTTTCGGCGGCGAGAAACCAGAATCGCGTTCCAGCTTTCTGCAGATGACGTCCAACGAGATGGCTGTGCTTGACCTGGCGCCCCTTGTGCAGGACGGCCAGAGGGTACGTCCGGGCGATACCATTGCCCTGCTGACCTCCAACCAGATTACGCGGGAGATAACGAGCGCCCAGGCAGAACTTGACGGGCTCGAAGGCGAATTGGCGTTGCTGCAGGCGCCGCCAAAGGCGGAGGAGGTCGCCGAGGCAGCGGCTGGCGTGACCGCAGCACAAGCCTACCACGACCAGCAACTTCGCGAGTATGAGCGAGTGAAGCAACTGGTGGAGAAAAAGCTCGAGACCGCAGAGAAACTGGAAGCAGCCGGAGCGGCCCTGGATATCGCCCGGGCGGAGGTGGCCAACAAGACGTCACGCCTGCGGCTTCTGCAGTCGCCGCCCCGTCCCGAGGAGGAAGCGGTACTCCGGCACGGAATCGATAAGCAAAAGGCCAACCTGGACTTCCTTACCCAGCAGGCCGAGGCGCAGATGGTTGTGACCCCTATCGGCGGCACGGTCTCCACCCGCGCGGACGGCAACGAAATTCTCAAGGTGGCCAATCACAACACCGTGGAGCTGACCGTGCCCGTATCCGATTTCGACATCACACTCGTGCGCACCGGTCAATCGACGGCGGTAAAGGTACGATCATACCCGCAGCGCATGTTTGTCGGACGTGTCATACGCATATCGGAGGAGGCCGAGGCCGGCAGCGACAAGTCGTATTTCCCGGTCTCCGTTGTTCTTGACAACGATGACGGGCTGTTGCGTTCCGGTATGTCGGGTTATGCAAAGATCGAGGTTGGCAGAGCGTCTCTGGCCGGCCTGGCGGCACGCAAACTCACGTCGCTGCTTCGAGTCGAATTCTGGTCCTGGTGGTGAACCGTCGCACACTATAATGCGTCCACCGATGCAATGTCGGTATTATCGGTGGATTTTAGTCGCGTGCGCAACGGCAAGGAATACCCGTCCTGCGAATTTTTTTCTGCCCCGCGCGTAGCTCCTTATTTGTGAGTCACACGGGGTAGGAAAATTTTTCTCGCGTTACTGCGATCCGCGAGAATGTGGCGACAAATCTCAAGAAATATGGATCGATCTTCTTGACGGCCTCGTAGGATATACTATCATACTAGTGGAAATTGCATCTGCGTGTGTGCGAAAGCACACAGTATTGCATCCATTCTTCCATTGATAGGGAGAATGTTTAAGCACAAAGGAGGTGAGTGGATGACAGATTACAAGCTGACCGTTGAACTGCTTGAAGCTCGCATTGCACCCATCGGTGGTTGGAGCAATGGCGGCCAGTTACCAGGGATACCGTAAAGGTCTTCCATGATAGGGCAGGCTTCTCAGCCTGCCCTCCCTTTATCACCGAGCAACTCTCCGAGTTGCTTTATTTGTTTGGCCAGGAAGGCCACTGATCGCTTTTGCCGGTACCGTTGCCGGTCCGCCTCGTTGCGCAGACTATCGACAATTTCTTTACACAGTTGCAGGCCTTTTTTGCTGTCCTGGTAGCATCTCTCCCAGGCACCGCGAGTGTGTTGCAGTCTCGCGCTTAGCGCCAGTCCGACCACCATCTCCGGCAGCAATCTGCATCGTTGGGCCACGGTGAGCGCCTTGCCCACGAACGTCTCGGCTCTGTCAGGTTCTCCGGCCTCAAGCAGGGCTTCGCCGATAAGGTTGCACATCCAGGCCAGTTCAATGTCTTCCGTCAATCCGACAGGAATCCCCTGCAGTTGTTCCGCCAGGGCCTCGGCCTTGTCGAACAGCCGGCGTTCCAGAAGAAATTCAAGTCGGTTGAAGGCCAGCAACTGTCTCTCGCGGGCCATGTGCAGATTCTCGGTGAGTTCTTCAGTGCGGCGCACGTAGGCCGGGTCGTCACTCATCCGGGTGATCAGCAGCAGGGCACCGAGCTGGCTCTCGCTGTGGCCGATGGAGTCTGCCTCGTCGAGTGCTTGGCGGGCCAGGGACAGGGCCTGGCCGTCATCTCCGACCGCGTGTCGAAGGGCGGCCTCCTGCAGTTGAAGGGCTGTCTCCAGGAATCTATGATCCATCTCACGGCAGAATTGCCGGGCCGTCTTCAGGTAGTCTTCAGCTTCGGAGAATCGGCCCAGGCGCCGGTAGACCGCGGCCAGGTTGGCGTTGAAGACACCGAGATCCGCCTTGGAGTTCAGAGACTGAGCCAGCTCCAGGCCCTCGCGAAAGTAGTCCAAAGACGCCCGGAGTTGCCCGGCCGTGATCATTATTTCCGCCAGGTTCGAAAGGTTGAACAGGATTTCCTTCTTGGAGCCAATGCGGCGATTTAGCTCGAGTGATTCGGACAGGCAGTCGGCCGCCCGGCCGATTTCTCCGGTCATGTAGAAGGCATATCCGAGGTTGTTCAGGGTGCGGGCTATTTCTCCGGCGTGGCCGATCTCCTTCTTGAACTCGAGAGCCAGGTTTAGAACAGAGAGGCAGCGCGTATAGCGTCCCTGCGCGCCGTAAACGTTCCCGATGTTGTTGAGGGTGGAAGCCACCTCGGCCCTGGCATCCAGCTGCCGCTGAATCCTCAGCGCCCGGCGGTACTTGCTCAGCGCGTCGGGCAACTGGGCGGTAAGCCAGTAGATGTTGCCGAGGTTGTTCAGCACGTGCGATATCTCGAGCCGGTCATCCAACTGTCGAAAGATGTCGAGTGATTGTTCCAGGGCTTCAAGCCCTCTGGCGAACTCTTGTCTGAGACGGTACAGGTCGCCGAGATCCTTATACGTCTCCGCCAGCAGCTTGTCCGGCGGCCTGTTCCGGTACAGGTCGATCAACTCGCGGTAGGTCAGCAGGGCTTCTTCGGTCTCGCCGTTCTCCTTGTGGCAGTCACCCCGCAGCATCAGCAGGTTGCGCACGAAGAACTGATTATTCAGGAGTGCCGCGTACCGTATGACACGGTTGATCAGCGCCACGGCCTCGGTGTTGCGGTGATCCCGGTTAAGTTCGATGGCGCACTGGTACGCGCATCGCTCGGCGCCGTCAAGCTCCCCCGCCTGGATGAAGAGGTCGACGGCCGCCCGGAGCCGGCCCAGCCGTTCGGCCTGGAGCGCATACCTGGCCGAGAGCTTTCTCACCGTTCCGGTTCGCAGCAGGGGCCGCAGGAGCGTGATAAGCGCCGGCGGGATCGTGACGCCGCCCGTACGGCCGGTCAGGTTGAGCTTCCGCGCCGTCTTGTAATCGCCAACAACTGCGGCCATGATGCTCTCTTTCTTCAGCGCATCAGGCAGACTCTGAAAAACCTGAAGCTGCCGCCGACGGCAGGCTGCCGGCCAATAGATGGTCTGCTTGAAATGAAATCGCCCGGCGTCGTAGACCATGTTGTGGCGGACGAAGTTGGCCGTCAACACCAGCCGCAGCTGGGCGTTGTCTCCGTCGCACAGCAGGTCCAGCCGCTCTTTCTCCGCCTCCGACACGGAGACGGCAGCGCGGACGTTTTCCTCATAGTCTTTGTGCGGCTGCAGGAGGTGGGCCGGTCGGAGTGCCCGGGCAAACGGATAGCATGCCCCCAGGGCTTCCAGTTCACGGCACACCTCAATCGCCTTGCCCGGACGATCCGAAGCGTCCTTGGCCAGAAGGCGGCTCACGAGGCCGGCGACTTCCGGCGGGATGTCCCGTCGAAATCGGTTCACCGGGTACGGTTCTTCCTCGCGGACGCGGGCGTTCACGCGCATCGGTTCACTTTCGTCGTGCATAAAGGGATGCCTGCCGGTGAGCAACTGGTAGGCCGTCACGCCGAGCGCAAACAGGTCCGAGCTGTGGCTGACCACGCTATCCGTGATCGTCTCGGGGGCCATGTAGCCGACTGTCCCCAGGCCAAGCCGCCGGCTGTTGTCCTCTGAGACGAGGCGGCCCAGTGAGAAATCGGAGAGCTTTGCATAGAACAGGACCTTGGCCGGGGTGTCGGCCCAGTATGGCGGGATGAAGATGTTCTCGGGCTTGAGATCACCGTGCACCAGGCCCGCGGCGTTCAGGAATTCCAGGTCGACGGCAATTGCCGATATCAGGTCGAGCGTCTTATGCGGGTCCTCGACACGGCCCAGCTCGGCCAGCGACGGCCCCTCGCACAATTCGAGCATCAGGTACTCGCCCTCCCTTTGGGGCGGTTCGAGCAGCCGTACCAGGCCGGGGTAGCGACGGTCGCCGATCAACGCGTATTCTCTTTGGGCCAGATCAGCAAACGGGTGAGTCAGGCTTTTTGCCGTGTTCAGCGGGAACTTGAGCGCGGCCTTGATGTGAAGGTCGGTAACGAATGCCTTTACAACCTCGGCGGTTCCGCCGGTGCCGAGAGGTTCGATGCGTTGGAACCGGGCGTTGTCACGGGGCGTCGGCATTTACATCTGTAGCGCCTTCTGACGCTGTACGCGTGGAATGACGATTCTGAAAACGCTGCCTTCGTTCTCCTTGGAGTGCACGGTTATGTCGCCGCCGTGCAGCTCCAGGATCTTACGGCAGTTGTGCAGCCCCAGACCGTGCCCGCCCTTCTTGGTGGAGAAGTGCAGGGCAAAGATCTTCTCCTGAACCTCCGAAGCCATTCCGGTGCCGTTGTCGGAAACCTCCACGATCGCCTGGTCCGTATCCTTGTCGTAGGACGTACGGATGGCGATCTCTCTTGTGAATTCCCGTCCCTCATCCTGGGCATGAGTGGAACGTTCGCCGATGGCGTCGGCCGCGTTTATGAGCAGGTTCATAAGCACCTGCTGAATCTGTCCGACGTCTATCTCCACTTTCGGCAGGCCGGCGTTCAGGTCGTTGGTGAAGTGAATGAGTTTGAACCTTGGCTGGATGTGGAGAGAAAAGAGAACGTCTTCGACCAGGTTGTTCAGGTCATAGGTGACGTACTCCGACTCCGGCCGGGAGAAATCCATCAGGTTATCAACGAAGCGCTTGATCTTAAGGATGTTCTCGGTGATCGACCTGGCGTTGAACCCGATCTTGTCAAGCTTGCCGCGGTCGATGTTCATGGTCAGCAATTCGGCGTTGTTCGAAATGATTGACAGGTAGTTGTTCAATTCGTGGGCCACCGAGGCCGCCATTTCTCCCTTGGCCACCAGCTTCTCCGAGAGAATCACGTACTGCTCCATCGTAATTTTCTCGGTGACGTCCTCCGCCGTCATGACCAGACCGTCGCTTCCGTCAGTCAGGCCGGCCAACGGGCACAGCTTCAGTGAAAGCACCTTCTCCACGTAGCCGGTATTGTGATAGAATCGGGGGTCGGCGTATTCCTGCTTTGTAGCCAGGGCCGTGGTGATCATGGAGCGCCAGCGCGAGCGTTCCGACTCCGGGATGCAGTCGAGAAACATGCTCGGCTGACCGCCCTGACTCGTTATCCGGACCGTGCGCACATCCAGGTCAAAGATCTCCAGGGCGGCCGGGTTGATGGTGGCGATGGCCCCGCGCGAGTCGACGACGATAATGCCCACCGGCGAAGTGCTCACCACCGATTCGTTATACTGCTCCAGCCGCAGGAGCGAGTCGTAGATACTGGCGTTATGAAGAGCGTTTGACGCCAGTTGCGCGTACAACTCGAACAGGTACAGGTCCGACTTGAGAAACATCTTGGTCTGGCTCGAGTTGTCGAGGTAGATGACGCCGATGACTTTCTCCTTGACGATGAGCGGCACGCACATGATCGAGCGGAGGTGCAGTTCCATGACCGACTTGTGATGCGCGTACCGATCATCGGCCATGGCGTCGGATGTATAGACCGGCTTTCCGGTCCGCGCCACCTCGGAGGTAACGCTGCTGGAGATGTAGAAATCCTCTTCCATCATCTCTTCTTTGCAGAGGTTGTACGCGGACTTGACCTGTAGCCGCTCATTCTCGTCCAGAAGCATGATAAGGCCGCGTTCGGCCTGCATCAGTTCAATGGCCTTGTGCATCACTCGCTGCAGGACGTTATCGAGCACGAGCGAGGAGTTGACCGCCAGGGTGGTCTCGAGCAGGGCTCGAAGATCGGCGTTGCGCGCAGAATCGCCTGACTGCTCCGCCTTTATCCGGGGATTCGTTTCCGCTACCGCTTCGAGCGTCGCCTCCAAATCGGCGAACATGTCGGCAGTCATGCGCACTGTGTTTTCGCCGGCGTCACCAGACCCCGGATCGACCGCCGTTAGTTCTTCCACTGTTTTGTCACGACCGAGCTGTTTCATCGTTGTCCTGTACGTTTTTGGGGCTGTCTCTTCCACGTAATTATCGGCAGAAAGGCGGTTTGGCTTAGTCCGGATGCCCGCAGGAAGGGGGCGCAAGGGGCCTTACGGGCGCCCGGCAAGTTCCGGCAGCGAGAAGGAGCGGGAGTGGGCGCTATACTCTCTCCGGCCATACCCGGTCAGGCCGAGGAATTTCCTGAAGAGAAAGCGTACCGGTGATTCCGAGGAACCCGGTCGGTCCGCCGCAGGCTCTGCTAAGTTGAAATCAGTCAGCGTGATACAGGCGATGGTTACTTGCAAGGCATAGCGAACGTCCGGGTCGAGAGAATCCACAACGGCCAGAGGTATGATCACGGAGTCTTCCAGGTAGCGATTCAGCCCGGTCAGCGAGACGAACGGGCCGGCGCGGCCGGAGTCGACGGTCGAAATTATGATGACAAAGTCCTCGGCCACCGGGCGGAATCTCACCTGGAACGTGCGCTCACGGGCGCCGACCCGGCGGTCACCGAAGAACCTTCGAGACGCCGTCAGGGCCAGACGGCATTCAAACAAGACATCAATGCCGTCCCGTAATTGCTCCACCTCCTCCGCCCCCAGAAACCGTCTCAGATCGATCCAGACGGCCACGTCTGAGCCGGTAACAAAGATGTCGAATTCAACGGTGAGTTCGTCCGCCCTGGCGTCTCCCGGGCCTGCCACCAGCAGAACCGCCAGCGCAAGGAGGGCTGACCGGACGGCTGCCGTCATGAGAGTCTGCCCATGCGCCGGTGGTGCGAATTAAAACACATGAGCGAAACGGGCGTAGATCTGCGAATTGTCATCAGAACGATCCAGCCGCTTGGCCAGGCTGATGCGGAAGTCGTCGCCGAAGTAAGCGGCAATCCCGATTGAGTGTTTCAGCTCTATATCGCGGTCGATGCTGGCATCATTGGCGATCTGAGCAACGTCCCAGAGCAGTGAAAGAGCCAGATCGGTTTTCGGGAAGTCCACCCGGTATTCGGCGTTGGCCATCCAGAAGCGGCTGCCCATAAGTTCCTTGTGTTTGTATCCGCGCAGGGTCCCCAGACCTCCCATGTAGAACCGCTTGTACATCGGCAGGTACCCGTCGGAACCGCCGTACATGGCGCGCAACAACAGCATGATTCGCCGATGCACCCTCTGATACCGCCGCACACTGACCGTGTACCGCCGGTAGTCAAAATCAGAACCCAGGTCGGGAGTGGACCACTCGATCTCTCCCGTGACCGCCCAGGCTGACTGACTGTACGGGCTGTCCATGTCGCGGGTGTCAAAGTCCACGCGCGCCGAGAGATCGGCATTGGTCGCGGTGTCCAGTTCAGCGATCCCGATACTCCGGTAGGCCGGGTCTACGCGCGCGAAGTTGGCCGGGAAGTCCTTGTGGGAGCCAAACAACGAAAACAGGTTCCTGTGGGCGCCAAGCCAGGCCGTCTCTTCGTACCGGTACCGGCCCAGCAACTCGAGATCCTGCAGCGGGCTGACGGTCACGTAAACCGTGCCGCCTTCGGCCTCGTAGTAGTCCTTGAAATCCTCGTTCACCAGCAGGGTGAAGCATATGTTCTCCCTGTCCTCCAGCAACCAGTCATCCTGCGAGGCCAGTCGCCGGTAGTACTCGCCGCCTATGGACAGCGGCGGTCGCCGCAAGATGGTCTGCTCCAGCCCCACGGCGTACCGCCACCGCTCCGAGGCGAAGGCGTACCCGATCGACGCCCAGACCGAAGGCAGGAGAGAATCGATATCCGAGTGCCGCAGGCCGACGCCCAGAGCGGCTCCGTCGACCCGGTTGTAATCGAAATCGCCGGTGAACTCTAACTCCTCCTCGCGCTGCCAGCGGCGAAACCGATGCTTGACCCGGTGCTTGCCGGTGTATATTTCGCCGTAGATGGACGCGTCACGGGAGGCATCGACCCGGCCGGTTATGGAGACGACGTCCCCACGCACGACGGCATCCGGCCCGATGGCTACGTCGCCGAACAGCGATATGACGTCCTTGTTGACTTCACCGTACACCTTGACGCGTCCCGCCACCGAGAACACGAGTCCCCGGATGAATTCGTCCTCATCGACAGTCACACCGTTGAAAGGCTCCACGCGGTTCCGGTACCTGATTCGTGAGGGTCGGTCAACTGCGGCGGTTCGAGCGAAGAAGGTGACAACGGTGTGGTCCGTAGATTCCTCGACGCGCGCGTCGTAAATCTCGTCGTAGGGCAGGACTTCACCGGCGAGGTGCAACCCGTCCTTGTCGAAGATCACCCGGTCACCGGCTACTATGCGCCCGTCGTCTTCTCTGATCTCGTCCAGCGCGAAGCGGTCGGTGAAGTACCGGTCCGCCATGGGAATGGTGATTTCCGCATTCTGCTTGTCGAACGAGATTTCGAAGTATTCCTTACCTGCCTGAGAGCGCCGGTATTCTTTGTACTGAGTTTCTTGTGCGACGGCGCAGGTTGAAGCACAGACAGCAGCCAGTGTCAGGCATGCCAGCAAACGGTTACGTATTCTGCGAGTCATGTTCCCTCCGTTTTACCGGCTTATAAACAAGTATCGTGCCAATATATCAACCTGTTATTCTACAGGCGCTTATGTCCGCCGACAAGATAATACTGTGGCGTTGCGCCACGCCTCCGCACAGTTCCCGGTCAGGGAATCTTCAGCCTGAAGTCCTTCACTTTTCGCGACAGGTTGCTGCGATCGATCTTCAGACGCCGCGCCGTCTCTGAGATGTTCCCGCCGGTTTGCCCCAGGGTCTTCTCGATGATCTGCCTTTCCAACAGGGCGAGACGTTCGCCCAGCGACAACTCCGTCGGTCCGGGGCAGGCCGCGCCGGCCGGACCCCTGAATTCGGCGTCGATGTCCTCCGGCTGAACCGTCCGCCCCCGGTACAGGATGGTCAGGCGCTCGATCAGGTTTTTCAGTTGGCGGACGTTGCCCGGATAGAGGAGCGTGCCGATGCAAGCCAGCGCCTCGGCTGACAGCTTTACCGACTGTGAGGGGTCAAAGCGGCGCAGGAACTCGCCCACGAGGAGCGGAATATCCTCGCGTCGTTCGGCCAGCGACGGCACCCTGAGAACAAAGACCGACACGCGGAAATAGAGGTCCTGGCGAAATCTGCCTTCGCGCACAAGTTGTTCCAGGTCCTGGTTGGTGGCGCATATGATGCGAGTATCCACCAGCCTGTGGCTGTCGGCGCCCAGCGTCTCGATTTCGCCGGTTTCCAGGACGCGCAGAAGTTTGGCCTGACAGGGCAGAGGCAAATCGCCAATCTCGTCCAGGAATATCGTGCCGCCGTCGGCCATCACAAACTTGCCGGGATAGTCTTTGATTGCACCCGTAAACGCGCCCTTGACGTGGCCGAAAAGCTCGGATTCGAACAGGGTTTCCGGAATGCCCGGACAGTTCACCCTGATGAACGGACGATCACGACGGTGGCTCTGAAGGTACAGGCGCGTGGCCACCAGTTCCTTGCCGGTGCCGTTCTCGCCGGTCACAAGCACGGTCGTGTCCACGGGGGCCACGCGGGAAATGGTCGCCAGCGTTTTCTTGATCGCCGCCGACTGCCCCACGATGCGGCACCGCTCATCCATCTCGTCCACCAGCACCGTCCGCTGACGATCAGCCGCGGCCAGAAGCAGGGCGGTTTTCGCTGACGCAATCAGCTTCTCCGGCAGCACCGGTTTTTCGAGAAAGTCAACGGCCCCGAGCCGTACGGCTTCAAGCGCCATCGGAATATCCGCCTGGCCGGAAATGACGAGGACGGGCGGCGCCAGAGGATCTGCCTTGAGCTGCCGGAGAAAGTCCAGACCGGACTGCCCCGGCAACTGCAGATCGAGAAGGATCAGCTCGAAGGATTGCCGCGCGCATTTCTCGGCAGCCTGTTCGGCCGAGGCCGCGGTCACCGGTGAGTATCCCTCGTCCTTCAAAAGCGAGGAGAACGAGAGGGTGATATTGGGCTCGTCGTCAACGATGAGAATGGATATTCGCATGCTTCATTTCTTTGTCGGCAGTGAAATGGTCACGGTCGTGCCGTGCCCCGGGCGGGATTCGACCAGAACCTGACCGCCCAGTTCGCTGATTGATTTTTCCACAATCGCCAGGCCGAGACCGGTCCCGGCTTCTTTTGTCGTGAAATAGGGCAACCGCGCCTGGGCGAGAGTATTCGCATCCATGCCCGCCCCGTCGTCGCGCACGGTTATGCTGGCGCGCTCGGCGTCGGTTGTCACGCTCAATTCGATCCGCCCGCCCTCACCGGTGGCATCGATTGCATTCTGCAGCAGGTTGTGCAGTGCCTCGCGAAGATAGGTGCCGTCGGTTCGCCAGCGCAAGCTGGCCGGCGCGGAGAGAACCAACTGGCGGCTGACACACTGCTGCTGGTAGAGACTGACTATCGAGCGCGCGAGATCGGCCAGGTCAAGGTCTTCCAAGGCAGGTGCCGGGAGTTTGGCAAGGTGCGAAAAGCGGTCGGCCAGGCCGGTCAGGTGACGGATTTCCTCGGAGGCTGCCTTGAGGGGTTCGTGAATTTCACTGAGCGCGGGGGAGTCGGCCAACTGCTTCTCGATTCGGTACAGTGATACCAGAAGCGGCTGCAAGGGGTTTTTCAGTTCGTGGGCAAAACGCCGGGCTACCTGACGCCAAGCCGCGACGCGTTCCGTCTGGGCCAGCCTGGTGGTGGCCCGGTCGAGCTGCCGGGCCATCCGGTTGAAGCTGACAATCAGCGTTCGGAGTTCTCCTTCACCCGAAGCCTTCACCTCCTGGCGGAAGTCGCCGCCGGCAATCCTGCCTGACGCCCTGCTGAGCTCCTGAAGCGGCCGGGCGAGGTTTCGCGACAGGCGCGACGAAAAGAAATAGGCACCGCCCATTGCCAGCAGGGAGAGGACCACAAACAGCACCCCGACGAACTGCAGGTACTCGGATCGCAGGCGGCGGCTCGAACTCTTCAGGGCCGTTTCCCGGCGGATCGTCTCCAGCAATCCCGCGTATCCCCGGTCATGAACGATCCCCGCGTAAACGACCCCGGCGGAGTCCGTACCGCTGCGCACCCATTGGTAGAGACGATGGTCCGCCTCGACGAACCCGCGATCACGGCTCTGTCCCGCGCGTGTCATATTCTCCAGCGCTTCCTGCGGCAACACGGAATCGATCGGAGCCGTAACGGTCCGGGGGTCGCCAAAAGCATACAGGAAATCCAACCGGCCTTCCGGGACGGTGCCGGTCTGGACGTACTGCTCAAGCGCTCGGCCGATCCGTTCGTACAGGTAATCGTTGTAGTAGCCGGTCACCTGGTCGATCCCGGAGTCCTCCCGGCGGTCGGCCAGGCCGGTCTCGGTCGTAAGGTAGTAACCCGCCACGGCCAGCGTCACGACCGGCACGATCGAGAAAACGAGGAAGAGGCGAAACAGCTTTCGTTGAAACGAGGCCTTCATAAGGTCGTGTGGTCACTTCCGTGTGCGCATGCGCCGGTCATAATCGGCCAGGGCCTGCCAGTGGGCTTCGAAGGCAATGTTCTCAGGGAGCTCATCGAACCCGAAAAAACGAACGTCCTGGGCGTCGTCGGACGCGCTCAGCAGACCCCCGATCACCTCTCCGAGATAGAGTATAAGGACGGCGTTGGATCGAGGATCGTCCTGTCCCGAGTATACTTCAAAGAACGAGTTTATTTTCACTTTGAGGCCGGTTTCTTCCTCCAGTTCCCGCACGGCCGTCTGCTCCGGGTGCTCGTGCCATTCCATGAAGCCGGCCGGGATGCACCACCAGCCGACTTTCGGCGGATGCGCACGTTTGACCAGCAGAATGCGATCCTGCTGGACAATGATGACACCGGCCGCCGGGACGGGGTTCTGGTAGTAGACAAAGTCACAATCCCCGGCCTCGCATACGAGGCGCCGATGGCCGTCGAGTACATGCTCGCTAAGGGGCCGCGCGCACAGGGGACAGTACCTGTAGTCGCAGAAGCGGGCTTTCCTCAGAAACAGCCGCTCGGCGTCGAAATGGTCGTGTTTTCGTGTCATGGATCCTCACCTCCGGTCGGTGATCTTCATAGCTACGATCGTGGTGTCATCCTGGGGTGGATAGGTCGGGTCGAAGCCTCGCACGTCCCGCATGAGATCGTCCACGATGGTACGCGGATCCTTGGAGCGTGACCTGACCAGGTGATCGCGAATCCGCGTCTCGCCGTACTCCTCTCCGTCGCTGTTCATGGCTTCCGAGAGGCCGTCCGTAAACAGGAAGAGGATGTCCTCAGCCCTGAGTTGGACGGAGGCCGAGGTGTACTTCATGTCGGAGAGAGCGCCGATGATCGGTCCGCCTTCGTCGAGGAGTTCGACGTCGCCGTTTGCCCTGACAAGGATCGGGTAATTGTGGCCGGCGTTGGCGTAGTGGAACACGTCACTGTCACTGTCGATCTCGCCGTAGAAGAGCGTCACGTACTTTTCGGCCGAGGTGGAGTGCACGATCTGCTGGTTCATGTTCTCCATCATGGTGGAGATCGGATTGCCGTTGTTGACCTCGCAGCGGATTATGGCCTGCACCTGGGCAATCAGCAGCGCCGCCGGCATACCCTTCCCGGAAGCATCGGCGATCACGACGCCCACGCGTTTCTGCTCCGCGATGGTGATGAAGTCGTAGAAGTCACCGCCGACGGTGCGCGAGGGCGTGGACTGGGCAACGATAACGCTGCCCGGCAGCTGGGGCGGATGGTCGGGCAGGAGGTCAAGCTGAATCTGCCTGGCCATGCTGACTTCCTCTTCAAGCCGTATCTTCTCCAGCGAGTCGGCATACAGGCGCGCGTTGGTCAACGCGGTCACCATCTGGTTGGACAGCACGCCCAGCAGGTTGTAGTCCTCGGGCGTGTACCGGTAGCCGGCGGCTTTGGAGGTCAGGGCCAGAAAACCGAGCAGGTGCTGGGCGTCCTTCATGGGCAGGATCAGCCTGATCTTCATCTGGTGCAGGATAGAAGCCAGTTGCGAGTCTTTCTCATAATCGCCCAGGCTGCCGAAATTCGTCGGCCTGTCCAGCAGGTTGATCCCGCGAAGCATGAGGTCGTCGCGGTCGATAACGGTGCGGCGAGGGTAGTCGTCGCTCTGGAGAATCGCATACTCACCGACACCGTCGTCGTACAGCACGAAGTATACATTGTCGATAAGAAGCGCCGTCTTCAGGGTGTCCTGAATCGATTGCCGCAGCTTGACCGGGTCAAACACGGAGATCACCTGGCGCGAGAACCGCTCCATGATGTAGCGGTAGTCGGTGCGGGTGCGCATGAACATGGAGCGAACCACGTTGTCGATCCAGTTGCTGATGGGTGGAAACACCAGCAGCAGCAGGACGATGAAAACATAGCTCACCGTTTGAGCGCGCTCGCCGAAGATCGGCGTCAGGAGTTCCTGCGACCGCAAGGCCAGAAACACGTACGTGCCGACAAGCAGGGTCGAGGCGAAAGTGTAAATGAGCGACTGGCGGAAAACCAGGCGGACGTCGAGAAACTGGTGACGAACGATGGCGTACGCGAAAAACCCCGCACCGGTCGTCATGGCCCCGATGCGAAGGAGAGTCCCGGGGCTGTCGCCCAGGTCGTGTTCCACGACGTAGGTGACAAGGTACGACAAGATGTACAGCCCGAGCCCGAGCCGCGTCCCCCACAGCACGGCACTCGTCTGACTAAGCAGCCTGGGGTTGGTGACGTACCGCCGGCCGGCCTCGAGAAGGTAAACCGCCACGACCACGTAGAAGACGTTGATCGTTCCGAATACCGATTGCTCATACGTGCGCAGCAGGCCGAGAAGGATCACCAGGCGTGAGAACAGGTAGGACAACGGGCCCAGGATGATGCTCAGGAAACCGCCCTCGGCCGCGGAGGCGGACAGGCTCTCGGCAATCTGGCTGAGCTCGCGAAACGACAGCACCAGCAGCAGGTGCATCAGTTGCGGAATCAGGATGACGAGGATCAACCGGGGTCGCCGCACCGTCCTGAGACGCTCTATGGGGAAGTGCAGGGAAAATACCACCAGCAGCGGGAAGAAGAATTCCCAGGCCAGGTAAAGGTTGTAAAAGGCGGTCTGGTCCAGCGGTTGACCGGCGCTCGTGTCCTGTAGCAGAATCGCTCCGAGAGCCATCGAGATGGGACCGAACCCGGCGAAAAACAGCATGGCCCCCGTGATCCGGTTGATCCGGTTGCTGATGTTGTCACGAGTGACCGTGATGGCCAGGAAAATGAGAAAGCCACCCGTCAGGAAATATGTCAGTGTTTTCAGCAGTTCGACGTTCATCGCCACAGAACCCTGGCGCCGGTTACCGGCTCAGATTATCTTGCTGATTGTAACCGCTGTTCCCCTGTCGCTTGTCTTGAAGTCGACCGAGTCCACGAGCGACCTCACGATAAAGATGCCGCGTCCCACTTCCTTGAGCAGGTTCTCCTCGGCAAGAGGGTCCTCAACGTTATCAGGGTCAAAACCGCCTCCCTGATCGGAGACGGTTATATGCACCTGGTCTTCACGTTTCTGGATCCGGATCGTCACTGTCTTGTCCGGTGAGGATTTGTTGCCGTGCAGCATGGCGTTGTTGACCAGTTCGGTGACGGAGATGGCAACATCGGCGATCACCGACTCGCCGGCGCCGTATCCCCGCAGCGTGGCTTCGAGAAAGGCGTCTACGTCCGTCAGGTACTCCTGGTCCGAGGGAACAACCATCGTGTCCCCAACGATTTTCGGTCTAGACATGTAGCTGGGTACTCCAAAAAAACAGGCAGACGGTCACCCGTCTACCTGGCGCTTTCGGGCATAGGTTCACTCACGGATCATCGTCATCTACTTGAAACTCTCGATGGCAGCGTCAACTGAATCATACGCCTCAAATACCGTTACCAGTTTGGTGATGGTAAGAAGGGACTGGATTTTATCAGTGACGTTGGCCAGTTTCAACACACCGTCGTTGTTTCTGAGCGTAGTGTACCCGGAGATCAATATCCCCAGGCCGGTGGAGTTCATCCAGTCCACCTTGCCCAGGTCAATGATTACCTGCTTCTTGCCCTGGTCAATGTACTCGTGGAGCTTGTCATGAAGAAGGCTTGCATCCGGCCCGCCCATGATCTTGCCCTTGGGTTCGAGGACGACAAAACCATCCTGTTCGCGATCAGTCAATCTCATGACGAAGGGTCTCCCGTGCAATAGTTTAATACGCAGGAACGCACGCCGGGTTTCCGAATGCATAGAACCCGCTAAGTTCTTAATTACCTTACTATTGCAGGACAAGTCAAGTCGTTTTTGTGCGTCCCGGCCCCGGACCGGGAAAGCCGGGTCGGCTCTGCAGGTCAGGCGCTCTGCCGCTTTACGGACTCCATGGGCGAGAATTCCAGAGCCTTGGTCGGGCAGAAGTGGGCGCAGACGGGGTCCCCGCCGCACAGGTCGCACTTTACGATGATGCCGTTCTGCCCGTCATGCAGCGAGCAGCCGAACGGGCACGCGGCCACACAGGCCAGGCAGCGGACACAGCGGTCATCGTCAAGCACCATGGCGCCGGTTTCAGGATTGCGGGTAATGGCGTTCACCAGGCAGGACTTGGCGCAGGCGGGATCCTCGCACTGCAAACACGTGACCGGCACCCAGAGTTCCTTGAAGCCGCCGTCAAGGGGATAAATGCGGCTCAGCCCCAGCTTGCCGTCAACGGCGTGGGTGAACGAGCAGGCCAGCTCGCAGGTGCGGCAGCCTATGCAGAGGGTCGGTGTAACTACCAGGCGTGCTTCCACGGTTTATTCCTCCCGTCCCCACTGAGAGATCTTCCCCATCGTCCCCGCAAGCTCCTTGCGGTGGGCGCGGTCACTCAACTGGAAATACTCTTTTGGGATTTCGCGGTGCGCCGAGAGAAACTCAGCGAATTCGCGCGTGACGGTCGGCAGGCCGGTCTGCTCACAGGTAAGCAACTCGAACTTCCTGTCCCAGATGGTCCTGGTGGTGCCCTTGTCGGTGTACGTAATGAATCCGGTAGGGCATACCTGGGCGCAACTCAGACAGCCCACGCAATCGGGTGGTGGCTGCCACAGGGGGGGCGCAATCTCCTTGCCGTGGCCCCTGTTGACCGAGGATATGGCATGAAATCCCATTTCGTCGCAGACGCGCGTGCACAGTCCGCAGAGGATGCAGTCGTCACCGTCCACGACCTCCTGGTAGCTCGTGCGCATGATGCCGTACTCGGCGGCCATGTCCCGAATGAGCCTGGCGCGGGGGGACCGGGCCAGCATCAGGTCGAGGACCGTTCGGCGAAGCTCAATGACCTCGGGCGTGTGCGTACTCACGATCAGCCCGTCTTCGGCCGGGTAGAGGCACGAGGTGACGTAGTTCTTCCACCCGTTCCAGTCGGATTTGGTAATCTCGACGGTGCACAGCCGGCACGCACCGTAGGGTTCGACGGCGTCGTGATGGCAGAGGGCAGGGACGTCGATCTGCTGTCGCCTGATGACGGCCAGCAGCATCTCTCCTTCGTCGGCCTCTACCAGCTTGCCGTTTATGGTCAGCGTAACCATCATCGTCTCCTAGTAAACGTCTATCGCCTCGTAGCGGCAGACCGCAAGGCAGGCCCCACACTTGGTGCATTTGTCCTGGTCGAGCACGTGAACCTCCTGCTTCTTTCCGGTGATGGCGTTGTAAGCGCAGGCGCTGATACAGGCCATGCACCCGGTGCACTTCTCGTTGATTTCATACCGGATAAGCTCGCGGCAGACGCCTGCCGGACACCGTTTGTCGCGGATGTGGGCCAGGTAGTCGTCCCTGAAATACCGTATCGTGCTCAGGAACGGGTTTGGCCCGGACTTGCCGAGTCCGCAGAGCGAACCCCGGACTATCACCTCGGAGAGCCGTTCCATCCTGTCCAGGTCCTCTTCGACGGCCCGTCCCTCGGTGACGGCCGCGACCAGGGCGTGCAACTGGTACAGTCCTTCCCGGCAGGGCACGCACTTGCCGCACGACTCCGACACCAGGAACGAGAGGAAGTACCTGGCCACGTCCACCATGCACGTCTTGTCGTCCATTACGATCATGCCGCCCGAGCCCATCATCGAGCCGGCCTCGGTTAGCGTGTCGAAATCGACCGGCAGGTCAAGTTTGGATTCGGGCAGGCAGCCGCCCGAGGGGCCGCCGGTCTGAACCGCTTTGAACGGGCGGTCGTCGATAGTGCCGCCGCCGATGTCGTAAATGATCTCCCGCAGCGTGATCCCCATCGGTACTTCGATCAGCCCCGTGTTCTTGACTTTGCCGACAAGCGAGAACGCCTTGGTACCGGCGCTTCCCGACGTTCCGACCTTCCTGAACCAATCGGCGCCCTTTTCTATGATGGTGGGGACGTTGGCGAAGGTCTCGACGTTGTTCAGCACCGTCGGTTTATCGTACAGCCCTTTCGTGACGGACCGGATGTACTTGGCACGCGGTTCGCCCACGGCTCCGGCGACTGATTTCATCAGCGCCGAGGACTCGCCGCAGACGAAGGCACCCGCCCCGCGGGCGACACGGACCCGGAAACTGAAATCGCTGCCGAGGATGTTGTCTCCCATCAGGCCGGTCTCTTCGCACTGCTCAACGGCCTGCTGGAGCCGAACCACCGCCAGCGGATACTCTTCACGAACGTAGACGTACCCCTCCGTCGCTCCGACGGCATAAGCGGCTATGAGCATTCCCTCGAGCACGATGTGCGGATCGCCCTCCATGATCGCGCGGTCCATGAATGCCCCGGGGTCACCCTCGTCACCGTTGCAAATCACGTAGCGGACGTCCGATACAACGTCGCGGCACGAACGCCACTTCCGCCCGGTGGCAAAACCGCCGCCGCCCCGGCCGCGAAGGCCCGAGTCGGTGACTTCCTTGATTACACCATCGGGCGTCATCTTTTCAAGGACCCTGGCCAGTGCCTGGTATCCTCCGGTGGCAATGTAGTCGTCGATTTCGGCAGGGTGGATTTTGCCGAGATTGCGCAGTGCAATCCGTCGCTGGTGCGAGTAGAAGCCTATTTCCGGATAGGTCTCTTCAGTGCGGTTGGTTGCTGGATCGGTGTATAGCAGCTTGTCAATGATTTCGCCGTTTCTGATGGACCTTTCAAGTATCTCTTCGACGTCCTTGGGTTTGACCCTGGTGTAAAACCACCCCTGGGGTTCAATCACGACCAGCGGCCCCTTTTCGCACAGGCCGTGGCAGCCGGTATCCCGAAGCGCCTTGACGGAGAAGTCCTTTATGCGGCGGTTTTTGAGCACCTTGTGAAAGGCATCGACAATCTTCTGCGAGCCGCTGGCCAGGCATCCGGGCCCACAACAGACGATGATCCGCCGGGGAAATCTGTCCCGCGCCGCCAGGGCTTCCTTCTGCCGCTTCCTCAGTTGCTGGACGTTCCGTATGTGCATGTCACTTGACCTTGAGCACTTTCTTGACGGTGTTGACGTTCATAGTGCCGTGGTACTTGCCGTTAACGATTACCACCGGCGCCATGGCGCAGGCGCCGACACAGGCGACCACTTCGAGCGTGAATTTGTAGTCGGGCGTCGTCTGACCGACCTGAATCCCAAGCTGCGTCTCCAACTGCTGCTGGATCAGGTTGGCGCCGCGAATGTGGCAGGCCGTCCCCTTGCACAGGCGGACGATGTTGTCTCCGCGCCGGTGCAGGCTGAAGGCGTTGTAGAACGTCGCCACCGAAAAGACTCGGCTTAACGGCACCTTGAGGGCCTCGGCGGCGGCCTCGAGCGCTTCACACGGCAGGTAGTGATACTCCTGCTGTATGTCCTGTAGCACCATTATCAGTGAGTCGGGTTTACGAGGATGGCGATCGATCAGCCGGGGCAGCTTGCTGAAATCGTGGCTCATGCCTTTCTCTCCTGCTTGCGGGCCGAGATCGCCAGTTCATATCCCTGCGCCAACGCTTTCACGTTGGCGGCCAGCAGCTCCTTCTTCCGGCCGAGCTTCTCCTTCATGACCTCTCTGAGGTTGTCCAGCTCGACGATTCCGGAGGCTCCGGCGAAGGCTCCGAGCATGACGATGTTGGCTACTCTGACGTTACCGGCTTCGATGGCCATCTGGCTGGCCGGGACAAGGATCTCGGTGACGTCGGTGCGGTCCGTCGTCACGTTGATCAGCGACGAATTGACCACCAGCAGGCCGCCCGGTTTGACTTGGGGAGAGAATTTGTCAAAGGACGGACGATTGAAAACGCACGCCGCCCTGGGGTTGGCAATAATCGGCGAACCGATTCTGCGGTCTGACACCACGACCGTGCAATAGGCGGTTCCTCCTCGCATCTCCGGCCCGTACGACGGGATCCAGACAACCTGTTTGCCCTCCCGGATACCGGTGTAGGCGAGAAGCTGTCCGGCGACCATGATTCCCTGCCCGCCGAAACCGGCCCAGGTCACTTCGTACTGTGCCATCAGCCGTCTCCCTCCATCTCAGGTGACTTGTAACACCCCAGAGGGTAGTAGGCGACCATGTTCTCCTCGAGCCAGGCCGTGGCTTCGCTCGGTGTCTTGCCCCAGTTGGTCGGGCACGTGGAGAGCACTTCGACCAGGGAAAAGCACCTCTCCTGAACTTGGTACGTGAAGGCTCGCCTGATAGCCTGTTTTGCCCTGATGATGTGCCGAGCCGAGTGCACCGCGACCCGCTCGATGTACGACGGCGTGAACAGGGTCGCCAGCAACTCCGAGACCCGCACCGGCTGACCGACGACCGTTACGTCGCGGCCCAGGGGACACGTCGTCGTCACCTGGCCGGCCAGGGTGGTGGGAGCCATCTGACCGCCGGTCATGCCGTACACGGCGTTGTTGACGAATATAGTGGTGATCTTCTCACCACGGTTCGCCGCGTGGACGATCTCGCCCATGCCGATGGACGCCAGGTCGCCGTCACCCTGGTACGTAAAAACGATGAGATCCGGGCGTAACCGTTTGAAACCGGTCGCAACGGCCGGTGCCCGGCCGTGCGCGGCTTCGAGGAAATCACAGTTGAAATAGTTGTACGCAAAAACCGCGCATCCGACCGGCGCCACGCCGACGGTACGTTCCCGCACGCCCAACTCGTCGAGCACCTCGGCGACCAGCCGATGTATCACGCCGTGCGTGCAGCCGGGACAGTAGTGGGTCACTCTGTCCGTGAGGGAGTCCGGACGGGCGAAAATTGTTTTGGTCTGATCAGCCATAGTCACTGGCCTCTCTTTCTGCGCGGTCGGGCGGATGACTCTTCTCGGACGAGCTTCTTGATCTGCTCCTTGACGTCTTCGGGCGTCGGAACGACCCCGCCGGTGCGGCCGAAGAATTTCACCGGCCGGATACCGACGATCGCCCTCTCAACGTCCTCCAGCATCTGCCCGAGACTCATTTCCACTGTGAGAACCATCTGGATGTTCTTGCGCGAGGCTTCCTTTTTCAAAGCCTCGTTCGGGAAGGGGAAAAGCGAGATCGGCCGGAACAGCCCCACCGAGAACCCTTCCTCCTCCATCTCGTCGATGACCGTCTGGCAGATGCGGGCCATGGTGCCGTACGATGCGATCAGGATCCTGTTTTTTGGTTTGACCTTGTAAAGCTCAAACCGCACTTCCTCGCGCTTCATCTGCTCGTATTTTCGGGAAAGAGTCAGGCTGTTGCGTTCCAGTGCCAGGGGATCCAGGTCCAGCGACTTGATTATTCGCGGTGATCGCCCCTTCGCGCCGGTAGTGGCCCAGTCCTTCGGCGGCAGTTCCGGCTCGGTGTGATGCTCAGGAAACTCCACCGGTTCCATCATCTGACCGATCATGCCGTCGCCGATGATCATGACCGGGTTACGATACTTGTCGGCAAGATAGAAGGCCTGCATCGTCAGGTCGACTGCCTCCTGGATAGTTGAGGGAGCCAGAACGAGGCAGTGGTAGTCGCCGTGACCGCCGCCCTTGGTCGCCTGGAAGTAGTCGGACTGCGCCGGCAGAATGCCGCCGAGTCCGGGTCCGCCCCGCATGATGTTGAAGAGTACGCACGGGAGTTGCGCACCCGCGATGTACGAAATGGCTTCCTGCATGAGACTGATGCCGGGGCTGGAGGAAGACGTGAAAACGCGCTTGCCCGTCGCCGCCGCCCCGAAGAGCATGTTGCTGACCGCGACCTCGCTTTCCGCCTGAAGAAACACCCCGCCGACTTCCGGCATCCGTCTGGCCAGGTACTCGGCCACCTCCGTCTGCGGAGTTATCGGGTAACAGAAGTAATTGGTCGCTCCCGCCCTGATGGCCGCCTCGGCAATCGCCTCGTTACCTTTCATCAAGATCTTTGCCATCGTTTCATCCTCTTGCTCTTCCACATGCCTCAGTAGGCGAACAGGCTGTACATCGTTCCGTTTGACTGCACCGTGATGGCCACATCAGGGCAGACGATGGCACAGATACGACAGCCGATACACCGGGACGGGTCGTGCATTTGCGCGTAAAAGTACCCGCGAAGCGTGATATCCTGCGATAAAGAAAGAATCTGCTGCGGACAGGCCTTGACGCAGAGTTCGCAACCTTTACAGTGGTTCTTGTCAACGATGACACCCGGCATCAGAGAATCCTCATCTATGCGTCAGGCCCCGCAGGTTTGCGTCGTTCCCACGGCTTCAGAAGAGTACGGTCAAGAGCCAGCACCGGAACGTCAATCGCCCCCGCATCGAGCCGGCCGGCAATGTCCGCCGTGACCGTCAGCAGCCTTACGGGCAGCCCCGCCTGCTCACCAACTTCTCGTGTCAGTTGCAGTCCGTCCATGACGGTTTCGACGGTGGTCTCTTCCAGCAGGTGGGTATTGGAAATACAGCCGGTGAACTTCAGCCCGCAGGCCTCCTCGATATCCCGCATAAGCTTTAGCGTCCCCTGAAGCGTCGCGGTAAACGGCCGGTTTCGATTGAGCACCATTAGCAGGTCATAGCGTCCCGGTACGAAAGCCTCTCGCAGTGAACTGAGAACCCGCGCGCCGAGATCCTCGCCGCCCACGTCGAGAATCAACATGCCGGTGTTGGCCTTAATGGCACCCTTTATTTCGGGGATGATTATCGGGGTATCGGCGTAAGCCTGGTCGCCGGGCGGAATCAGCGACCTGATTCCCAGGGCAGCGAGTTCGTCGGCCGCTTCACGGGATCTGAAATAGGGGTTAATGATGTCCAGATCGGCTATCGTCACCGCAAGGCTCTGGCTTTGAGCCAGGTAACGCGCGAGGTTTACGGATACTTCTGATTTGCCGCTGCCGAACCCGCCTACAATGGCGATGATTCCCCTGTCGAAGGCAGGGGACTGAAACCGGATTGTCTCTCTCGTCATTGTTGTTATTTCCATCCGTGACGCTTCCACCTACCTTGGGCAACCCCTCTGGGGATAAAGAAATAGCAATCCAGGACAAGCTTTGTGTTATTTAATCCTAACCTCAAATATCGCAGCTTTTGCCTCTAAAGTCAAGCCGATTTGTGAAAAAAATAACGACGATAATGGAATTGACAGCCCCGGGAAAGATAATTATACTCTTATGTTGTTTGCACTTATGAAAATCAAGAGAAATTTTATCCCGCATTCGATAAAACCGGAAACCGGTGTTTCGTCACCCTCGGTTCGGCAAGGGGTGAGCTTTGTCAGACGGCTTGTGGTGTTGGCGGTCATAGCTATGGCGATCGCGTGCTCACGCCAGCAGGAGTCGGGAAAGCCTGCCGTACCGAACCCATATGAGGGCTGGAAGTACTTCACGTCAGAGAACGTGCGCATTTTCTATCCGCCGGGCCATCCAAACGAGGCGCAATTCCCCGAAGTCTGCTCGCGCTACGTTGACGCGATCAGGCAGGTCACCGAGAAGCTCGGCATGGAGCCGTACACTGATACATTGCTCGTGATCTACTACTCAGGGTGGGGTTCCGGACGGGAAATTACCGGGCGAGAGTACCCGTTCGGTACCGACAGCGCCATCCATCTCTGGTTGCCGAGCTTTCCCGGGCCGACCCTTATGCAGCATCTTCTGCCGCGCTGGGTACCGTTAGAGCCGCGGTCCGCGTTCCTCAAGCACGGTCTGATCGCCCTGTTTGATTTCTCCGGCCAGAACTACCACCTTTCGACAATCAGGCACTACAACCAGGGTAAGTTCATCGGGCTCGCCGATCTGGCTGCGGACACGACTGTCAACAGCAACATCGAACGGTACCAGTCGGCCGAAGCGGCATCGTTCGTAGCTTTTTGTCTGGCGCAGGCCGGGGAAGAGGGGATCAGGGCCTTGTATGCATCGCAACTGCCGTTCGAGCAGAGCAGCCGGACCCTGTTCGGTCTCGAGGTGGACTCCTTGGAGACTCTCTGGCTCAGATTTGTGCGTTTGAACGTACCTTCCGATTCCATCCATGATTCGCTGTGAGGCCGGAGCAATCCCATATACTGAAACCAAGCTGAGTGTTAACAGTTGCGAGGTAAGCCATGGCAGAGGCAGAGTGGAAGACCGCCATTACGGATATCGGGCCGGGGAGAATCGCTGTTCGAGGTTACAGCATCACCGACATTATGGAGCGCCTGTCATACGCGGAGGCGGTGTACCTGATATTGAAGGGGGAGTTGCCGGGGCAGGCGGAAGCGGCGTTGATGAACGCGATTCTCGTATCCTCGATCGATCACGGAGCATCCCCGCCGTCGGTCCTCGGAGCGCGAACGGTCATGTCCGGGGGCAATTCACTTAACGCAGCGGTCGCCGGCGGTGTGCTCGTAATCGGAGATTCGCATGGCGGAGCCATCGAGCAGTCGGCGCGGATCATGCAGGAATGGGCCGGGGAGCTGGACGACTCGGCCGGCAACGTCGTCGATGTAGCCGGGCGGCTCGTGGACCGGCTCAAGAAGACCGGGAAGCGGATGCCGGGCTTCGGCCACAGGCTTCACAAGGTTGATCCGCGGACAGCCCAGCTGTTCGGGGTTGCTGAGCGTCACGGATACAGCGGCAGGCACATCGCGCTGTGCAAAGCGCTTGAGAAGGTTCTTGCTGAGAAACTCGGAAAGCAGTTGCCAATCAACGTCGATGGTGCCATTGCGGCCGTCATCTCCGACATGGGGTTCGACTGGAGACTCGGCAAGGGGTTTTTCATCATTTCGCGGGTCCCCGGGCTGGTGGCGCACGCCTATGAAGAAATGACCCGGGAGAAACCGATGCGCAAGCTCGGACCCACGCCGTACGAGTATGACGGTCCGCCTGACAGGGCTCTGTGAGATCCTGTTTCCAGTCTGAGTAACTTTCGGTGCTGAAAATGACGAAGGGTGAGCCGCACGGCTCACCCTTCCCCGTTTCCGCACCGGAACGATTGCGTTTAGCCTACCTGCTGCGGCTCCCTGTTGACCGGCTGCTCGGGCACGGGCTGCCCGGCCGGCTCGACCTGGCGAACGCGGCCGAAAGCCATCATGCCAATCATGACAAAATTGACCAGCGGGACTATCATGAGCACGCCGATCAGAGGTGGATTGCCGGTCCGCCGGGCAACGTCCATCCACAGAATCGCAAGACAGATGATGTTGACGAACGGCACCAGACAAAACACGAACCAGAGCAACGACTTCTGTGCCATCTGAATCAACTGGATCACGTTCACCATGGGGATGAAAGCGAGCCAGGGGGTGTTGTGCCGGAGCTTCTGCGCGATTCTATACTGCGCGTAGGTGAAATAAACGTAAGCGGCGATGACGACGAGGTAGAAAAGGATGCCCTCGAATCCGCCGCTGTTGCTGGCCTCATACATACCTGCCTCCACGGTTAAGATTTCAGGTCTGGTTGTGACAGTTCGGAGATGATGTTACGATACTGCCGTAAATCGACCGGCAGGGGACGGATCATTAGGTTCCCTTTACCGCCGCGCCCGGCGCGGTTTCGGCCGACGCATACTCTGTGCAAAACTGGTACACCTTGACGGGCCGACGGCAGGCGGCCAATATGGCCGCCCGGCGGCGACCGGCTTTAATAGTTGCTCCGGCTTCGGCATTGCCCTATTATCAGGTTCGTGAGCCTCTTTCAGGAGAAGATTCAGCAGGCGGGAGGCCTGCTCGACGAGTTAAGTATTGACCTCTGGATGATCTTTGCCCGTGAGTCGAGCATGCAGGCCGATCCGGCCATGCCGATCGTGGTGGGCTATGATGTCACCTGGCCGTCGTGTTTCATGTTTACCCGGGACCGGCAGGCCATAGCGTTGGTGGGCAATCTCGACGAGCATAATTTTGTTTCCAGCGGTCGATTCACGGAGGTCCTGACGTACACTCAGGACGTTCGGCAGGAAATTGTCCGCCTGCTTGAACGCATTGATCCGAAGAAGATAGCCATCGATTACTCGCTGAGCGATCCGGCCGCGGACGGTCTGACGCACGGGATGTATCTGGTGCTCTTGGAGTCACTCGAGGATACGCCCTACCGCGAAAGGCTCGTTTCGGGCGAGGTGCTCATATCAAAACTCCGCAGCAGAAAACTGCCGTCGGAAGTTGAGCGGTTGTCCTCGGCCGCCCGGATGGGGCACGACGTCTGGCAGGCGGGGATTCCGGAACTCGCGGTGGCTCTGACGGAGAAGCAGGTGGCCGCCATCCTGGATGATCTCATCGGGCAACACGGGGGTTATAACGCTTTTCCCTCGATTGTCAACGCGGGCGACAAGACGAAGCCGGGCCACGGCCTGCCGACGGACGCGAAACTTGCACCGGGCGACCTTCTGCACGTCGATTTCGGCGTCAGTGTCGACGGTTACTGCTCCGACCTGCAACGGCTCGTCTATTTTCGCAGGCCCGGAGAAAGCCGTCCCGGGCCCGAACTGACCGACGCCTTCGCGCTTGTCTGCGATATCATTACCGAATCGGCAAAGGCCTGCCTTCCGGGGGTCACGGGATACGACGTTGACCAGCAGGCGCGCGACACCCTGCGGGACCACGGCTACCCCGAATACCAGCACGCACTTGGTCACCAGCTGGGACGATCGGTCCACGATGGCGGCGCCATCATCGGTCCCAAATGGGCAAGATACGGCGGCTCACCGTCCATCCCGCTCGAGGTCGGCAACGTCTTTACGCTGGAACTCGAGATCATGCTGCCGGGGATAGGTTGCGTGGGCCTGGAGGAGGATATTTGTATCACCGAGACAGGGGGAGGTTTCCTGTGTCCACGACAGTTGGAACTGGTTGTCAAGTGAGAAAGGTCACTGTTGTGCTTCTTATTGCGGCAGTGGCCGCCGGCTGCGGCCCAAAGAGGATGCCTGAGGAGTCGGCAGGGTGCGGCGCCCCGCAGGGACTGGCCGTGCAACCCGGGAACGGGTCAATGACCGTCACGTGGGAGCGACACGGCTGCAGGATTATAGCCGGCCACAACGTGTACATCAGTCGGGAGCCGCTGGTGCAAAGCTACCCGGGGACCGTCATGCCGGAATCAGTCCGGCCCTTCAACGTAGAGCCGTACCCCGGAGATACGAATCCCGACGACGGCATCGAGCACTTTATGGCCGAGGGGCTGGAGAACGGCGTCAAGTACTACGTTTCCGTGCGGATCGTCTTTCCGGACCGTTCCCTGTCCAGGCCTTCGCGGGAAGTCGCAACCGTCTGTGGCCCGAGGGGGGAGATTGAGCTTTCCGTAAGGTTCAGTTCCGAGAGCGACGGGTACTCGTTTGAGAAGGATGCTTACGTGCGCGCGGACTCGCCTGACAACGACGTCTACTACTTTGTCAAGGACGGGATTGACTACCTCGCCTCGCCGAACCGGCTGGGTGGTTTCCTGCGGACGAACAACCTTGTTGTTCTTCCCTTCCAGGGAGAGCTTGCGGATATCAGTCCGAAGATTGCAGCCCTGGGACCGATCCTCTCCGGCGACCGCGTGATAATCAGGCAGGGAGACTGGGTGCTGGTGCGTACGCCGGAAAACCGGAATGCCCTGGTGCACGTCCTCGGCTTTCGTGGTGAGAACAAGGAACGGCGCGCCCGGCTCTTTTTTGCCTATTCCACTCTTACCGACGGCGAGATGCTGTTCTGACGCCGCTGAAGCGGCGCCAGCGGGGGCCGCGCGCTCCGCGACGCGGGGCTCTTCCACTCCTTACCCGTTACGGGCATACGGGCGGAGGACCCTCAATGAAAAGGTACCTTATCAGGTACGTAAGGTCCGAAATGTCGACCACGCCGTCGGCGGAGCCATCGACGTTTGCCTGTTCCATGGCGGCGGGCGGGGTGTGCGTCACGAACAGGTAGTCTATAAGAGCCGTAAGGTCACCGATGTCAACAATACCGTCCGGGCTGCCGTCCAGGTTGCCGCACGCACCGCTGTAAATGTGTCCGGCAACGACGCGCGGTTGGTACGTCGTGTACAGCGCGTCCAACTCCAGCGAGTATCCTTTCAGGGTCGTGGTGTCGATGGTGTTGGTTCCCCCGATGATCTGGTAGAAGAACAGATAGAGTATCGGGCCCTTGCCGGGTTCGAGCGGGCCGGCCTCTGCTTCTCCCGGCCGCAGGCGGAACACCAGTTTCTGCTCCGAGGGGTTGGATTCGATCAGGCTGACGTCCTGGAAGTACTCGGTTCGGCAGCCGGCCGTACTGAAACCCGTATACCCCAGCGTCGGATCACCCAGGAAGGACACCGGCAGGATGAGTTCGTGCACCGGGTGGGTGTTTTTAAGGACCACCGGAATCATGACACTGGTCGGCGGATTGGTGGCCTGACCGCCGAAGAAGATCGTGTCGCCCAGGGCGACGATCATGCCACGCTGTTGGCGGCGGTGGTGACCGTCCGGCAGAACCGCGTCCAGCGTAACGTCGTACAGGCCGCCTTCGAGGTACTCGTGCGACGGGTTACGTTCCGGCGACGTTTCACCGTCGCCGAAATCCCACAGCCATCCCGATGCGCCCGCCGAACTGTCCGAGAACTGGACAGTCAGCGGTGCCCAGCCGGACCTCGGCTCCGCAAACATCTCTACTGCCGGCCTGGTCGTGTTGGCGAAGGCCATGTTCACCGTATCCCAGTTGGCCACGGTCAGGTCGTTGGTGAACGAGTAGCGGTACTGAACGATGACGTCACTGAGAGGTTCGGACGCCAGCGACACCCATCCGGAGACGAGGTCATAGCAGTAATCGGCGTTCTCGGCGGTGACGCCGTCCACGACGACCGAATCAACCGCATACAGGGGGTGGTGCCGGACATAAAAGAGCCGACGACCGGATTCGGCGGGCATGGTATCCGCAAACAACTCGACCCCGGTGCCGTCGATATCGGCCCAGGCCAGCTCCTCCGCCACAATCTCAATGTCGCTGGTCCAAACCGGCGCCGTGGTGAACGTAACCCCGAGGTTCTCGTAAATGAACAACTGGCGAAACCACCGGCCCGCGGCCAGGTCATCGTCACCGTCATTGTCATAATCATACAGCGCCAGTGCTGAACCGGCGCCGCCGTTGAATGACTGCCAGCCGTAATCGGGGTCAAGTTGCCCCGCGCCGTCATTGAAATAGGCGCGGAAATATCCGTCTCCATTCTGCTGGTTGTTATACGCGACTACCAAATCCAGCCAGCCGTCGCCGTTCACGTCGCCGAAAGTAAGGGTGTTGCCGGATTCGGCCGTTGAGGCCTGCCAGGACGGTGTCGTCTCGAGCACACCCGCGTCGTTGTAATAGACTGCGGCCGGGCTCCAGGTGTAACACAAAGCCAGGTCAAGATCGCCGTCGTTATCGACGTCTCCCCAGGCGACGTCATACGCCATGGTGGAATCGGCCGACTCCCAGACGGCCGGGGCGGCAAAAGCGCCGTCGTCGTTAAGGTAGACCAGATCCCGTTGGCGGTCGCCATAGTATCCTTCCCCGGTCGAGAAGGCGATATCCAGGTCGCCGTCGTTATCCAGGTCGCCGAGGGCACAGGAAAACGTGAAGAGGCTGTCCGGAGTGAACCAACTCGGGTACATCTCCGGAAGGGAGCCGTTGTTCAGATAAAGATCGGAGACGTTGGGGCGGGTAAACCCGAGGCCGAGGTAGTTGGCTACGATGAAATCCGGGAAGCCGTTGTCGTCGATGTCACCGACCGCACAGTGCCCGGAATAGGCGTGGTTGATCGAGGTCCACGTGGCCTGGGCCGGGAGGACGCCCAGCTGAGAGACGTGAATGGTGTTGTGGGCCATGGACATGTCGTTGCCGTTCGAAAAGAAGACGTCAATCACGCCGTCGTTGTTGCAGTCGCGCCACATCATGCCCGTGCTGTAAAGGCCAAGCTCCGCGGTCGACCAGAACGGCATGCCCTCGATTGGCGGGCTGCCGCCAAAAGCCCCGGCCGCCAGACTCACGCACCCCCAGCAGAATATGATTGACCTCAGACCCATCTCGGTTCCCCCGAATCCTATCGTTGGTTTTGTGCCTCCGGAGATCTGCCTACTGTCACAGGTGTTTCCTCACGCTCATACATCAAGACGCCTGTGCCTGCGCCTTCGTTCAATACCGGTCCGGGGCGTTGCCGCGCCCGTGCGCACCTAACGGCAGGGTGCGGGCGGCATGGGCTCAAGAAACAGGTATATGATCAGCGCCGTCAAGTCACCGATGTCAATCAGGCCTTCGGGGTCGCCGTCGATGTTGGCCTCCCCGGGACAGGACAGCGGACTCTTGCTGAGGAAAAGGAAGTCGATCAGGGCCGTCACGTCGCCGATATCGGTAAGGTCCTCGGCGTCCTGATCGACGTTCCCGGTGAGTCCTTCGCAGCAACCGCCCGGGTCGACCGTGGCAACGGCTGAAGGCGGCGAAAAACCGCCGGGAGCGTCAGTCGCCATGATCATGTAGCTGTATGGCTCTGTGCCGGTGGCCGTGGTGTCGACGTACGCGCTGTCGGCGCCCGGGTCGGCCAGGTCGCCGGCCGGATTGTCAATCCGGAAGAATGAACCGTTCGATGAGGCCGCCCGGCGGTAGACGTGGCAGGTCAGGCCGGCAACCCGGTCCCACGCGAGCTGGACTTGCGCCTCCCCGATTTTCACCCCGACCAGGCCGGTGGGCCGGGACGGAAATGCCACCGGCGCTAATTGTACATCCTCCTGCTGGTAGGAATTGTCCGGTATGAGCTTGCTTAGCCGGAAGAACTCCCCCCGGATCGTGTCGAAAAACAGGTAATCATAGGGCATTCCCGGCGCCTCGCTGAGGAAATTCTGGAAATCGTCATACCACTGGCCGTTCTCGTAACCGGCTCCGTCCGATATTGACAGCCGGACCTCGTCGTCAGTCTCGTTGAGGTAGCCGAAAAACACCAGGTCGGAATCTTCCGGTACCGCCTCATCGGCGTTGGTTGTCAGCCCAAAAATGGAGCCCTGTGCCGAAACGGAGGCTCCAAGCACGGTTAGCAGGAGAAAGCTGCTCAGAGCCAGCAGGAGTCGTTTTCCCGCGTCTTTCCGCGGTTTTTGCGCCTCCGGGCGCGGCGCTGCAACTCGCTTTGACTGAAGGTCTGCTGTGGACTGATTCATGCCGGGATCCGCTAATTGAGTATGTGCGGGTACACTGCCAGAAAGTACCGTCTCAATATACCCGATATACCTATCGTCGCAAGACTGATTTTTGAGCAGCCGTGGCCGGGGAAACCGGGCGGCCCGGGTTGTCCGCAAAATGGAGCTTGAATTATCCCGTCACGGGCACTACTATGGAAAAAACCCGGGCGGAGCAGCCACCTGACCGAAAGCAGAGAGGCAAAATGCATCTGGTAACAGGAGGGGCGGGATTCATCGGCAGCCACCTCGTCAAGGGACTCAACAAGCGGGGCGTCTCTGATATTCTCGTGGTTGACGATCTGACGAACGGCGGCAAGTTCAAAAACCTGAGCGATTGCCAGGTGGCCGATTACATGGATAAGGAAGAGATGCGGGTGGCGATCATGGACGGTTCGTTTTCGCTCGAACCCGAGGTCATTTTCCACCAGGGGGCCTGTACCGATACCATGGAGCGGGACGGCCGCTACATGATGGAAAACAACTTCACCTTCTCCAAGCTCCTTCTTGAGTATGCCCTGTCGCACCGAATTCCCTTCATATATGCGTCCAGCGCCGCGATCTACGGGCTGAACAGGTCGAGCGAACCCCTGCCGAAAAACGAACGACCGCTGAACGTCTACGGATATTCCAAGCTTGCTTTCGATCAATACCTTCGCCGCCGTCTGGATGACTCTGCGGCTACAGTTGCGGGACTTCGCTATTTCAACGTGTACGGACCGCGTGAGACCGAGAAGGGTAAAATGGCTTCCATGGTCTACCAGTTGTACCGACAGATTCGCGACACCGGCGAGGCGAGGCTGTTTGAGGGCACCGACGGGTTTGCCAACGGACAGCAGAGGCGTGATTTCATCTACGTCGAGGATCTCGTCCGCATAAACCTGTTCTTTGCCTCGAAAAGCGGATTCAGGGGGATAGTCAACGTGGGGACGGGCGAAAGCCGCAGTTTCAACGACGTGGCAAACGCACTGGTTACGCTTCTTAAGAAGGGGGCGGTCAAATATATACCTTTTGACCGAGAACTCGAAGGCAAGTACCAGAGCTTCACGGAGGCTGACCTGACCGCTTTACGCAAGGCGGGGTACGGTGAGCCGTTTACGCCGCTTGAAGAAGGTATTGCCCAATCTGTGGAATGGTGGGGCCGGTAACGCTCCATCCTCACTGTCCGTCACGTTCCGGCTGATGACAGCCTGACTCGTTCCAGCGCATCGTCGAGCCGTGGTCCGAGATTTTTCCAGCAGTACGGTGACACGGCCTTCAGCCCTCGCTGCGGATCGTCTCCCCATAGTTGACCCGAGTCCGCGAGACTCAGCAGGTGCGTGAGTTTTCTTACCAGGTCCTCGAGGCTTCCGTCGTAGAAGAAATCATCGGAGTTTTCGACGCGGTCGGGGCTGAGAATTTCCGGGTAGGCCAGGCGCCGGGGGAGGAGGGGATAGGCACCGGCCGCGATCGCTTCGACCACGCTGACACCGAAGAACTCATGGGCGGCGGTCGAGACGACGACGTCCGCTTCCAGGAGTGCGCGTTCATAATCCACGCGGCTTTCTTGATAACCCCAGCAGCGGACCCGTTCGCCGAGCCACGCTCTGGCTTCCGCGAAGACCTCCGGTACGCTTGAAAACTGTTCACCGACCACGCTCACCTGGAAGCCGACGCCACGGTTCATAAGTATCCGAAGGGCGCCAAAGAACATCTCCGGGTTCTTGTCGTGCTCCCACCGGGCGGCCCAGAGAAGGCGCGGCGGGCCGGCGGCGCGCCCGGGGTCTCGCTGCGGCATCTCGCGAATTCCCTGCGGCTGGATTCGGGATTTGGCCCGGATGCCGTCAATCCTGTCGGTCAATTGGTGGTCCGGCATCTGCTTCAGACAGCCCGTCAGCGCGCCCAGGAATGAATCCCGGTGGAAGGCCGAGTTGAACCAGACCTCGGTCGCGGCCAGCGCCGTCGTGAAATTCGTCAGGGCGAAATGAACGTCCCGCTCCTCTTGACGGCGAACCGGGTAGGTCAGCTGGTTCTCGTGAAAATACGCTATCGCCGGGAGTGCCGACACCCTCCGGCCGACCAGGCCCCTGAACTCGGCCAGGCTGAGCATGTCTGAACACCATATGATATCCCACGTTTCCCCCGCCGCCAGTAGGCGATTCACTTCCTCAGCGAGGGTGACGGGCGCATGCCGCATGCGCCATTTCCACTTGAAGGGGGGCAGAGTGAGTGTTGTCCACCCATGGTGACTGATCGCCGACCAACCCTCGAGAAAAGCTCGGTGACTGCCGCCAAAGTATGGTTCGAGTGCCAATATTCTCATCATGCCGTCCGATCCGTCAAAATTACTCGGCGGCCCACTTCCTGTCAACGTGCGACTCGACTATCGAGTGCCTTCCTGTTTACAGGCGGGACGATTTCTGGTTTATTCAGGGGGAACGTTTACGACGGACCTTGCAGGTCAACGCGGAAAGGAGCGTAATGAAGGTCGGATTTATAGGACTTGGCAAACTCGGGAGAGCTATGGTCAACCGGCTGCTCTCTCAGGGCGTAGAGTTGACGGTGTGGAATCGAACCCGGGAAAAGGCTGCCGGGCTGGCGGTGCAAGTCGCCGACACTCCGGCCGACGTCGCGTCGTCGGCCGACACGGTAGTTCTCAACCTGTTCGATTCCGATGCCGTCGGAGCGGTCCTGGAAGGTGACGGCGGGCTGCTTCGGGGCGACTGCCGGGGGAAAATCATCGTGGATACGACCACGAACCATTTTGAGGCGGTTCCGGCGTTTTACGAGAGCTGCACGGCGGCGGAAGCAACGTACTTGGAGGCGCCGGTTCTCGGGAGCGTGGTACCGGCCGCGCAGGGGAAACTGACGATACTGGTGAGCGGTTCACCGTCCGGCTTTGAGCGCAGCCGGTCTTTGCTCGAACGCCTGGGCAGTCGAATCTTCTTTCTGGAAAAGCCGACCATGGCCACCCGTATGAAGCTGGTCAACAATCTTGCCCTGGGGTCGTTCATGGTGACGATTGCCGAAGCGCTGGTGGTCGGCGAATCGCTCGGGCTTTCACGGGAGGAAGTGCTGGACATCCTGGCCGCGGGCGGCGGCAATTCCGGTGTGCTCAGGGCCAAAAGGAGCAAACTGATCGACGCCGACTTCTCGCCCCAGTTCGCTGTGGAGGCCATCTACAAAGACCTGGGCTGCCTGCAGGATCTTGCGCGGGACCAGGCCAAACCCTTGTTCATGGGGAGCATGGCCAGGGGGATTTTCGGCCTGGCGCGGGCCAGGGGAATGGCCGAACTGGATTTCTCCGCAGTGCACCGGGTCCTCAGCGAGTCATAGCAAATGCGGCCGGGGCATCACCACCCCGGCCGCGCCGTTTCCACTACCGGATCGATCTACGGCTTCTTGTCTTTGCCCCTGGATTCTTTGGTCTTCCCCTTAGATGCTTTGCGATCACCTTCGGAGCCCTTATCGGCGGCGAACTGCTTCTTACGCTGCTTGTCCTTGCGAGCCTTGACTTCCGTGTTAATGGCCACGAAGTTCTTGCCCTGTTGTCTAATCTTGATAACTTCGTCGGGTGAGTAGCCGTGACGTTCCGAAATGAATCGGAGGTTCACTAGGTTGATGACGTCAGCGTCGGCCAGCCGTATTTCACCCCATTTATTCCGGGCCCGTTTTCGAAAATGCCCGTATGCTTTCCCGTACGGCGGGCCGGGATCCACCGATACCGGAACGTAGAAGATCTCAGCGCTGAGGCCGAAGTGCAGCGTTATGGCCATCCACGACTTGTCCTTCAGGCGAAGGTCAATGATCACCCCGGGGGCTACGCCGGCACGTTTCGCGAGGAAAAAGACTACCGGCAATTCCTCGTCCGGGATATTCCGCTCCCGTACGATCAGTACCTGCTTCTGAGGCACCTGGTAGTGATCGCCGATGGCCAGGTAGAATCCCTTGATACCATCGTCGCCGATAGAGACCCCGACGTCGACATCGGCCCGGCTGCGCGTGGCCGAGAAGCCGAGGCTGAGGATAGATAGTGCAGCGAAAATGAAGATCTTACGCATTGGAATCCTCCCGCGAATTGATCGCGTTTGCGAATTCAGTGATCCGGGGCGTTTCTCAGGAAACTACATGTACCGTATATCGGCGCGAAGGGAGACGTAATTGAGGAAACGGGTCAGGCAGTGGACGGGAGAACGTCGGCCGGTCTGCCGTGTCGGCAGACCGGCCTTCAGTGCTTACTTTAAGCGCGGCGACGCGTTTGCGGTTACCGCTTTACGGTTACTGTGACGGCCGGCGCGCCTGGCCGGTATACGGCGGGCAGGCAACAGGCAACTCGTTCGAAATAAACAGGTAGCCGATCAACCGGGTAAGATCGCCGATGTCGATGGTGGCCGCCTCGTCGCCGTCGGTGTTGGCCTCGGCGTCACAACAGAGCGAAGCCTGGGATATGAACAGGTAGTCAATCAACGACGTCAGATCCCCGATGTCGACAATGTCATCTGGATCACAGTCAACGTTACCCGTGAGAGCGACGCAACAGCAGGAATCGCCAAACCCGTCGCCGTTGGAATCCTCCTGGCCCGGGTTATAGACGAAGATGCAATTATCGCAACTGTCGGGCACGGAGTCCGAATCGACGTTAAGGTGATCGTCAAAGCCCGGGCATACATCGCACGAATCGCCGAACCCGTCGCCGTCGGTATCCTCCTGGCCGGGATTGTAGGCAGCGATACAATTGTCGCAGACGTTGCCCACCGAGTCGCTGTCCTGGTCAGCCTGGTCGGCGTTGGCGCTGTCGGGGCAGTTGTCCAACTGATTGGGAATCCCGTCACCGTCAGCGTCGCCGTATGGGTTGTGCACGTAGGCATACAGATTGTCTCCGATAATGGAGTCGACCCTGACCACGATTCCGCTCGGCCCCTCGTAGCCGTCGCTGGAAGGGTACGTCGTCGGGCTGAATAACTCCTGCCCCGGCACATCGTCGGAGAACGGTGCCTGTAAACGCGTTTCGTACGGGTACCACCACCGGGCGCTGTCGGTCACGAATCCCTCCGGATTGCTCCAGGCGTCCTGCGTCGGGTTATAGCCGGCATCCTCCACGGCCACGGTGTAGTGAGGGTAGTCGGGTGTTCCCGCGTTCACGTTGCCGTACTCCGTGAGCGAATCGTGGACGTGGGTAATCAGCAGGCCCCTGTCCAGGATCTCCGCTCCGTAGGCCAGATGCGGCCAGAAGAAAACGCTGAAGTCGGAATTGCGCTTGTCGAACGACGCGGCAGAATACGGATTTCGATACTCCAGAAGAAAGTACTCGCCCTCGGCCTCGTTGATCGGGAGTTTGAAAAGCGAGTTCTCGCTCACCGTTTCAATGTTGGGAATAACCAGGTTCTCGTAGGTGCCCGCCAGGGTAACGGGCTCAATCCAGCCCAGTTGCTTCCGGCTCCATCCACACGGATGGGAAGGGATGGGGGAACCGAGCGAAAACACTCCGTAACCGTAGTACCCCATTATGCACCAGTCCACCAGCGGGTGGTCATTGGCATCGTCAGGCGTGCTGTACGTCTCCGTGTTCATTTTTTCATCGTAATCGTACAGGTCGGGTAATCCGAGGTTGTGTGTCAGTTCATGGCAGAAGACCCGGATTCTGTTCAGGGTGTCCAGGCCCAGAAACTCGGTGGGATTTGCGGGATTATGCAGCGGCAACAACTCCGGACAGGTGTTCCAGCGCGGGATATGTTCGCCGTCAAAAGGTCCCGGGCCGGTGCCGAGCGGGTAAATATAGGCGTAGGACCAGATATCATACGGGTCCTGCGTATCCTCCATCCCCGTACCGGCACGGAAGAACATGAGAGCATCCACGTTGCCGTCCTGGTCGGCGTCGTAATCAGTGAAATTGATCATCATGTCGATGTCGGGCAGCAGCGCCTCAAAGTCATACCAGCCGCTGCCGTCGTAGTACCCGGCCGGGTACCAGTCAAGGACGTCGCCGACGACCGTCATCTGTCCGTAAGACACTTCGTGGTAGTAGTCCGCGACCGAGCCCCCGGGATACACGCCGCGCGAGAAGAAAAGGCTGTCCAGTGTTTCCCGGGAGTAGGTTCCCGGGCGGTTTGACCATTCTGTCGGAATAACCAGCAGTTTGAGCGTGTCACCGGTGAAGCGGTATTGAGAGATTGCCTGCAGTTCCTCGTCGGTCAGCATGCTCGGGGGCAATCTCCCCACCTTCTGCTCGAGTACGTCCTGCGGGACGTCATAGATTACGCCTCGTGACAGGTCAATTGCTTCTGTTACGGTCGCGACGATCACCAGGAACATGGCAACCGTGAGACCCTGCTTTACCAGTGACATTTTTCCTCCGTCCAGTCGGTCACGACAGCTCAACTACGGGCACGCGGCCGGTGGCTCAGAGGTGATGAACAGGAAGTCGATAAGCGCCGTCAGGTCACCTATGTCGACAACTTTGGCCTCGTCGCCGTCCGTGTTGGCCGCGTTGGGACAACAGAGCGGTTCGGACGTGATAAAGAGATAATCGATCATCGCCGTGAGGTCGCCGATATCGACAACCTCGCCCCCGTCGCAGTCGACGTTGCCCGTCAGCGTAAGGCAGCAGCAGGCGTCGCCGACGTCGTCTGAGTTGGCGTCCGCCTGGTCGGGATTGTATACGTACGGACAATTATCCGTTTCATCCGGTACGCCGTCGCTATCGCCGTCCGGTACCGGAGTTCCGCATTCGAAATACGTCACCCTGACGGCATCGACCGCGGCCTCGACCTGTGAATCGTTCCCTAAATCCGAAGCTTCGAACCGGAACTGCACGCCCGCCGTCGGCGACACGACGTCGCTGACTCGGAACCCGTGTTCGTACCAACCGCCCGACGCCTGCACCACCGGCCCCACTGTCTCGGCCACGGTCCAGGTCGCCCCGCTGTCGTTCGAGACGTAAACCTTGAAGTAGTCACTGCTGGGGGCCGGGCCGTTGTTGTTGGAATACCAACTGACATAGGCAATCCTGCCGTCGCCGTCCGAGATATCGAATATCGGGGAATCGAGCCAGGTGACACCGCCGTCAACGTCCGAGTCGAACAAGCCGTTTCCGGTGACGTAGCACTGTCCCGAACCGTCGAAGTCGGTCGGGGGATCCCCCTCCATGGCGTCCACGGGGTCAGCCCGCTCCCAGTGGCCGGCCGTGGCATCACCGGATACGGTCCAGCCGTGGTCCGTTTCGAAGTCGTCTTCCAAAGCCGTCGTCACCAGGATAGCTCCGTAGGCGCTGTATGCCTCGCCCGGAGCGGGATTGTAATAGGTTCCGGCGGTAACTTCGTCGGCGCTGAAATAGAACGTGCACCAGCTGTCGCAGTCTATCGCGGGCAGCGTGGCGATGTAATGGTTGTCCGAGGTTTCGGTCATGGTTACGGTCGTATAGTCGCCGCCGTCAACGGCGTAATGAAGTCGCGCCGAACCCGGCACCGGCTCGCCCAGCCAGCCGCTGTCGATCACCACTGGGAACGATGTCTCCTCGCCCGGCGTGAGCAGTGCCGGAAGGCCCTCAGGGTATTGGAAGGAAACGGCTCGCGGCGAACCGGTGGCGTTCACCACGTAGGCGGTGGCCAGCGAAGCCTGCGTGAGCTTGGTCATGTAATCGTAGCTCATGTACGTCGTGCTGTCATGGGGCGAGTGGTAGACGTTGGAAAACTCCCATTCGATAATGAACGTGACGGGATAGCCGTACGACTGGAACGGCCAGTGGTCGGAGTACTGCGACGTACCGGACAGATGCCCGTATACATTAACGAGAGAATCGGCCAGCGACCGCCACAACACCGGGTACGTCTGATCCAAGCCGTGGTAAATCGTTGCCTCGTTCGTGTTTTCGTAGTGGGCGATCATATCCAGGTTGAGCATGAACCTGATGCTGTCCTCGCGGGCGTACGCCTCCTCCACGTAGTGCCAGGCTCCGTACAGACCGAATTCCTCGGCGTCCCACAGGGCAAAGACAATTGTCATCTCGGTCTCGATGTCCTTGAGGATACGGGCTATCTCCAGGACCGCGGCCGTGCCCGAACCATTGTCGTTCGCCGCCGGCGAATTATACACGCCGTCATAGTGGGCGCCGATGATGACGTGCTCACCGGGAAATCGCGTGCCTACCTTGTACGCAAGAACGTTCTGGCACTGCTTCCAATCGCCCCACAGGTCGCCCCAAAAATTGTCAATGACGACCGAATCATAGCCGAACGAGGCAAACTTGCCCGCAAGCCAGTCACGGGAAGCGTAGCTGGAGTCCGTACCGGACAATCTCCGGTAGAACGCCTGCAGGCGCTCCGTATACGATTCCAGCGAGTCCCTGTTGATCAGGGAGATGAGATCCTCGAGATCGATATCCTGGTACGGTGCCAGTTCGACCGACGGTGCCGGCTCCTGGTAAAAGATTCTCGGGGCGTGGGAGCCTACCGAAAAGAGTTCAGGCGGTTCGGAGCGGGCGGCAAGCTCATCGTAGTCGATGCGGAACAGACGGATTCCTGCCTCTTCGAATGCCAGAGTATACTTGCCTACGTTCTCGCGGTCACGGCGGCCGTCCAGGGCAAGATCGCGCCTTTCGACGCTGCCCGCTATCAGTTCGACTTCCAGGCCGGCGGTCTGCAGGGGGGCCACGGCGTCCTCATCCGCGATAACCAGGTAGCCGTCGGCCAGGCGGACAATCGGGTCGGTCCCGGCGGCCAGGAGCCGGTCGGCATCGGTGGAGCTTTGAACTGTGACTCTGTACAGATCACCCGCCAGGGCTGTGCCGCCGAGCAGCAGGCCAAAAATCAAGGCGGTGGTTGTCTTTCGAAACATCGGCGAGTCCTTTCCTCCGCGGGACACAGGGTTGTTTGCTGATATCAGCCACAGGCGAGAATAGTCACCGTGAGGGCTTCATCAGGGTGGTGGGTGCCGGCAAGTAAGTCATCGACCCCCAGGCTACCTCCAATATAGCGCCATCTTGCGCTTTGTCAATGAGTTTGACCGCCGGGCTATACTTATAGACGACACCGTCAGCGCAGGCGTGCATGCTTTTTGAGAGGCTCGGAGAAACGAGCACCGGTCCGGGAGTTCAATCGCAGCACCTGCGCCCTGGCTAGCGAACTGTCGGCGACAGGTCAATAGCTTCCGTTATAGACGCGACGATCACCAGGAACGTGGCAACCGTGAGACCCTGCTTTAGCGGTGACATTTTACCACGCTCCAGCCGCTCCGGACAGCGCAATTACGGGCACGCGGCCGGTGGCTCAGATGTGATGAACAGGAAGTCGATAAGCGCCGTCAGGTCGCCAATGTCAACAACTTTCGCCTCGTCGCCGTCCGCGTTGGCCGCGTTGGGACAACAGAGCGAAGCCTGGGATATAAACAGGTAGTCAATCAACGACGTCAGATCCCCGATGTCGACAATGTCATCGGGATCACAGTCAACGTTACCGGTGAGAGCGATGCAGCAGCAGGAATCGCCAAACCCGTCGCCGTTGGAGTCCCCCTGGCCCGGGTTATAGACGAAGATGCAATTATCGCAACTGTCGGGCACGGAGTCCGAATCCACGTCCAGGTGGTCGTCAAAGCCCGGGCATACATCGCACGAATCGCCGATCCCGTCGCCGTCGGTATCCACCTGGTCGGGGTTGTACGTAGCGATACAATTGTCACACACATTGCCCACCGAGTCAGTGTCCTGGTTAGCCTGGTCGGGATTGTATGCGTATGGACAATTATCCGTTTCATCCGCTATGCCGTCGTTGTCGGCGTCCGGCGCCGCGGCTCCGCATTCGAAATAGGTCACCCTGACGGCATCGACCGCGGCTTCAATCTGTGAATCGGTCCCGAAATCCGAAGCTTCGAACCGGAACTGCACGCCTGCCGTCGGCGGCACGACGTCGCTGACCCGGAACCCGTGCTCGTACCAGCCGCCTGATGACTGCACCACCGGCCCCACCGTCTCGGCCACGGTCCAGGTCGCGCCGCTGTCGTTCGAGACGTACACCTTAAAGTAGTCGTTGCTGGGGGCCGGGCCGCTACTGCTGGAGGAATACCAGCGGGCATACGCAATCCTGGCGTCGCCGTCCGAGAAATCGAATATCGGGGAATCGAGCCAGGTGGCACCGCCGTCGACGTCCGAGCCGAAAAAGCCGTTTCCGGTGACATAGCACTGTCCCGAGCCGTCGAAATCGGTCGAGGGATCCCCCTCCATGGCGTCCACCGGATCGCCCCGCTCCCAATGGCCGGCCGTGGCGTTGCCCGATACGGTCCAGCCGTGGTCCGTTTCGAAGTCGTCTTCCAAAGCCGTAGTCACCAGGATCGCTCCGTAGGCGCTGTATGCCTCGCCCGGTGCGGGATTGTAATAAGTGCCGGCGGTGACTTCGTCGGCGCTGAAATAGAACGTGCGCCAACTGTCGCAGTCAATCGCGGGCAGGGTGGCGATGTAGTGGTTGTCCGACGTTTCGGTCATGGTTACGGTCGTGTAGTCGCTGCCGTCAACGGCGTAATGAAGTCGCGCCGAGCCCGGCACCGGCTCGCCCAGCCAGCCGCTGTCGATCACCACCGGGAACGACGTCTCCTCGCCCGGTGTCTGCAGCGCCGGCAAGCCTTCGGGGTAATGGAAAGAAACGGCCTGCGGCGAACCGGTGGTGGTCGCCACGTAGGCGGTGGCCAGCGAAGCCTGCGTGAGCTTGGTCATGTAATCGAAGCTCATGTACGTGGTGCTGTCCTGCGGCGAGTGGTAGACGTTGGATAACTCCCATTCGATAATGAACGTGACGGGATAGCCGTATGACTGGAACGCCCAGTGATCGGAGCCCCATGAAGTACCGGACAGATGCCCGTATACATTAACGAGAGAATCGGCCAGCGACCGCCACAACACCGGGTACGTCTGATCCGAGCCGTGGTAAATCGTTGCCTCGTTCGTGTTTTCCCAGTGCGCGATCATGTCCAGGTTGAACATGACCATGATGCTGTCCTGCCGGGCGTACGCCTCATCCACGTAATGAAAGGATCCGTACAGTCCGGCTTCCTCGGCGTCAAACAGGGCAAAGACAATTGTCATTTCGGTCTCGATGTCCTTGAGGATACGGGCCATCTCCAGGACCGCGGCCGTGCCTGACCCGTTGTCATCAGCCCCCGGAGACGTCGACCCGGCGTCACGGTGGGCGCCGATGATGACGTGCTCGCCGGGAAACCGCGTGCCTGTCTTGTACGCCAGAACGTTCTGGCACGACTTCCAGTCGCCCCATAGGCTCGCCCAAAAACTATCGATGACGACCGAATCATAGCCGAACAATGTGAATTTGTCCGCAAGCCAGTCACGGGAAACGTAGTTGGAGTCCGTACCGGCCGTTCTCCGGTAGAACGCCTGCAGGCGTTCGGTATACGATTCCAGCGAGTCCCGGTTAACCAGGGAGATGAGATACTCGAGATCGATATCCTGATACGGCGCCAGTTCGACCGGTGGTGCCGGCTCCTGGTAGAAGATTCTCGGGGCGTGAGAGCCCAGCGCAAAGAGTTCAGGCGGTTCGGAGCGGGCGGCAAGCTCATCGTAGTCTATGCGAAACAGCCGCACGCCTTCCTCCTCGAATACTAGAGTATACTTGCCCACGTTCTCGCGGTCACGGCGGCCGTCCAGGGCAAGATCGCGTCTTTCCACGCTGCCCGCTATCAGTTCGGTTTTCAAGCCGGCGGTCTGCAGGCGGGCCACGGCGGCCTCCTCCGCGATGACTAAGTAACCGTCTTCCAGGCGGACAATCGGGTCGGCTTCAGCGGCCAGGAGCCGGTCGGCATCGATGGTGCTTTCAACGGTGACTCTGTACAAGTCCCCCGCCAGGGCAGTGCTGCCGAGCAGCAGGCCAAGAATTAAGGCAGTGATTATCGTACGAAACATGGGCGAGTCCTTTCCTCCGTGGGACACAGGGTTGTTTGCTGACAGCAGCCACAGGCGAGGGTAGTCACCGTGAGGGCTTCATCAGGGTGGTGGGTGCCGGCAAGTAAGTCATTGACCCCCAGGCTACTTCCAATATAGGGCCATCTCGCCTTTTGTCAAAGACTTCACCACCAAGTCATATATTGTATAGACGATGCAATCAGCAAAAACATACAGCATAATCATACATGCTCCTTGAGAAATTCGAAGAAGCGAGCACCGGTCCCGGGTTTCAATCGCAGCACCTGCGTTTTATGAAGCCAACCGCCCCGGCCCGTTCGAAAACGGACACCCGGGAAGCTGTTGCGCGCGGTCGGGCTTTCAGGCTAAAAAGCCCGGGACATCTGACCTCCGGACGCTATATTGGACTTTTCGCGGCCCGACGGCCTGCTCTGAGAATACAGACATGCGTCGCTCAATACGTGTATCGAGAGCAACCGTAGGGCAGAACCCTTTAGCGGTTCTGCCATCTCTTTTGATACGCCAGCGCGGCAGAACCACAGGGGTTCTGCCCTACGTTGGCTGATAACGAAGACATGTATGAACGGGTACGTATAACCGAACCGCAGCCTGAGTAGGAAAACATATGTCGACCTTCGTCACTCACCTGGAAAGCGCCCTTGATGGCACCCGCCTGCCGGCCGGGACAATTCAGACCGTCCACCGTGACCGCCCGCTCTGGGTCCGCTATGATCTGGAGCAGGTCGGCCGGGCGGTCAGCAAAGACGAACTCGAGACGCGCCCGCCCACAATGTGGCGGTACCGTGAACTGTTGCCGACCGGCGATGACGTGGTTTCCCTGGGCGAAGGGATGACGCCGCTTTTGCCCTGCCCGCGTCTCGGCGAGCGGTTCGGCCTGTCGGACCTCTGGATCAAGGACGAGTCGTTGTTGCCCACCGGAAGTTTCAAGAGTCGCGGTCTGGCCGTCGCCGTCAACATGGCGCGACAGTTCGGGATCAAACGACTGGCCATCCCCACCGCCGGAAACGCCGGCGCCGCCATGGCCGCCTATGCCGCGCGCGCCGGTATGGAGGCGTTCGTCTTCATGCCCAACGACACCCCCGCCGTCAACCGGTACGAATGCCTGCTTTATGGCGCGAAGACGTTCCTGGTCGATGGCCTTATCACTGACTGCGCCCGCATTGTCCGCGAAGGACGCGACGTCATGAACTGGTTCGATTTCTCCACGCTCAGGGAGCCGTACCGCATCGAAGGCAAGAAAACGATGGGCCTGGAACTGGCCGAGCAATGCGGCTGGAAACTGCCCGACGTCATCCTGTACCCGACCGGCGGCGGCACCGGCCTGATAGGCATGTCCAAGGCGTTCGATGAGCTGGCCGCCCTGGGGTGGCTCGAAAGCGACACCCGCCCACGCATGGTATCGGTGCAGTCCGACGGGTGCTGTCCGATCGTGCGGGCGTATGATAAAGGGGAGAGGTTCGCCGAACCGTGGCAGAACGCGCGAACCATCGCGACCGGCCTGCGGGTTCCGGCGGCGGTGGGAGATTTCATGATCCTCGACGCCGTGCGCGCAAGCGGCGGACGGGCGGTGGCTGTCCGGGAGGAGAGAATCCCGGAGTGGATGAACCTCGCGGCGTCCTGCGAGGGGATACCGGTCTGTCCCGAGGCCGCGGTTTGTATCGGGGCGCTGGAACGATTGGTCAGCGAGGGATGGATAGCCCCCGACGAGCGGGTGGTGATTTTCAACACCGGGGCGGCTCAAAAGTATGTCGAGGCAATCACGACCGACATCCCGCTCCTTGCCAAAGACGCGCCGGTTGACTGGGATTCACTGGCAGGTGGAAAAAGTGATTGAGAATGGAATCGGGTTATGGTACCATTTGAGTGTCGGGGAGTACGAAATGTGGCATTAGCATGGCTCGAAGCAAGCCGGGGGCAGCAACACGACGATACTGGCCAATGACCCACGCCCCCTGAAAGGTGGGAAGGGATCAGCATGACAGATTCAAATATCGACGGAACTGAGTCGCCAGTGTCTGGATTGCGCGCGGCGTCACTGAGGCTGACAGCGCGCCAGATTGTTGTAAGGGATTTCCTTGAAAAAAAAGCCCCCGGTCTTAGCGCCATGTACCACGGCGTCTTATTCGCTTTGTCGCGGCGTGATAACCCGGAGCGATTCGTTCATGCCGCTCAATCTTGTCGTGAACTGATAAGAGGGCTGAGAAGAGCTCTACCTGACGTACCGCAGGACTCGTCTCCAGCGCAGGCGATACACAAGATACGAGACCTCATCGTCTTTGAGGATGGCAACCATACGGACCAGCAAGTGCGTAACGAGGTCGCCAAACTAAAACCCTACTACGAGGCGACCCAGGTCACTCGCCGCCAAAGACATGAGGGAGTGATTGAGCACGCCAGTCAAGGTCCACCGCCGCACGATGCCGATAAGCGAAAGGCTGCCGCAGACTTACAAGGATATGAGGATTGGCTTTCCAAAATCGCTCATCACGGGCGGCAGACCACGGAGGCAGAATTCCTGCGTCGCCTGGATGCATTTGAGTCCACTCTTGAGGTTTTGGCGGCAGAGTATTTCACTGTGGATCAGCGCGTTCAGAATATGATGGAGAAAGCCGACCCAACCGAATCTGAGTTTCTGGAACTGCAACGACTTCTCTCGCTGCGCCCCCCACTTGCCGCCCACTTTTTTCGCAATCTCGCCAATCCAGATTGGCTCCCGAAGCTCAGACAGGCTGGGTACTTCAAGAGACCTGTTGACATAATCACTCACACTGGTGGAGGGGTTTCATGCCCATCTTGGCCTCAGACAACGTATCTGATCCGGTGCGCGGAGAGCAATCCGGAACTGGTGGCGACCATTCTGATGGAGGTCGAGGAAACATCGAATTCTAGAGTTCATCAGGAATTGGTAGAAGTCGCGCTCAAGCTGCCAGCATCCAAGGTTACTGACTTTGCCGAGAAAGCTGTTAGCTGGATTTATAACACTTATCACACCATCACGCTCCTACCGATCCGACTGTCTGAATTAGCCGCAAAACTAGCAGACGAGGGTGAATCAGAAATGGCATTCGAAGTCGCAGACAGAATTCTTGATGTCAGAAGCGATGAAGCTAAGTACGAAAATCAAACAGAGGAGGTAGGATCCAGCCTTTCGCCAAGTGCCGAAGCATATGTCGACGATTGGGATTACGAGAAGATGATCACAGTACTGGAGCGGCACTTGTCGAAGAAAGCCGCTTTGAAGTTCATTCGCGTTCTTTGCTACAAGCTCGCAAAGGCAATTAGATTAGAGAGCAAATACAGGAAGAATGAAGAAGAAGCAACTGATACAGATTACACATACATATCTAGACCGGCAATAGAAGACCACGAGCAAAATTTCCGAGCTGATAGCACTAAAGACTACCTGATAGATCACATCAGGGATTCGTGTGTCACCGCGATCCGAAGCGGCAAGGAGATCACAGCAGTTATCGATGTGCTAAGAGCATACAAGTATCCGGTGTTCCGTAGGATTGAGTTATATCTGCTGACAGAATTCCCCGACGAAGGCATGGAGCACATTGGCCGATGGTTATCTGAGGTCAAGAATTTTGATCACGAACACATATATCACGAGTTCCGAAGGCTCCTGCAAAGGGCCTTCGGATCAGTGCCGCCGGGTGTCCAGAAGCACTACTTGGAGTGGGTAGAAAACGGCCCAGATGTCTGCTCGTACAAGATGAGAATGAAGGAGCGGTATGGTAATGAACCAAATGACGACCAGGTTCGATCATATCTTGCCCGGTGGAGGTTGACCAAGTACAAACCCATAAAGGAGTATTTAGATGACAAACGCCGCCGCGTTCATGAAGGTCTATCCGAATTGGAGAAACCCGATGAGGGAGCGGAATTCCCGTTGTACATGACTAGTTGGGTTGGCCCCACGAGTCCAAAAGACGCCAAGCAACTGAGTGACATGGCGGTCGGTGAGGTTATCGTGTTCTTGCAGAGTTGGCGGGCATCTGGAGGATATCGCGCCTCCTCGCCGGAAGGTTTGGGCCGGTTTCTCAGAGATGACGTCAGGTCACGAGCCATGGAGTATGCCGAAATCGCCGGTACAATTCAACCAGGTTTTCTCAGGCCTGTATACTTGTACTACTTGTTTTCAGGCTTGGAAGACGCCACAAAGGATGCTAGGCAACTGAATTGGTCCGAGGTACTTCTCTTAGCCGACCGGATAGTGTTTGCCAATAATCTGCCGGAACCAGATCAATCAGCCGGCGAGTTTGAAACTGGCTGGGAGGGCGTACGGAAAGCCATAGCAAGTCTGTTTTCGCAGGCGCTGGGGGATATCAATGTAATAGCATCCAGATTTCGAGACGCTATATGGAAGCTTATTGAAAAACTCACACATGAAGGCGAGCCCACGAGTTTCTATGAAGAGCAGTATGGCGGTTCTAATCTCAGCCCGGTTGATATGTCTATTAATACCGTGCGCGGTCAGGCGGCTCACGCTCTGTTTCAGTATCTACTTTGGGTTGACCGGAATGCAAATGAAGGGGTTGAATCTAATGAGCAGAAACACAATATCCCTGAGGAGGCGCTTCCGATCTTGGAACGCTTCCTGGATACAAGCCAGGAAGCTACTCTGACAATCCGCTCAGTACTCGCGTGGTACGTTCAGTGCCTCGCCGGTCTTGATCTGGAATGGACGCGAGAGCATCTGGACAAGCTGATTCCGGCAGAAAAGGAACTGCTACGATATCGTAACGCCGCTTTTGAAGGTTATTTCTCCTTCAACAAACCCAATGGCTATCTGTTTAAGAACTTAAGGGATTTCTTCATGGAAGCGTTCATATGGGCGAACGAGAACGGTTGGCATGATGAATTCCACAGGGCAAAGGAGAACTTTGTTGCCCATGCGGCGGTTTATTATTGGTGGGGCATTGATCCGCTCACCGGCCACGATTGCCTTATAAAAAGGGTATTTGCAGAAGGGCAGCTAAAGCTACGAGCTCATGCTCTTGAGCATATTGGTCGCTCGCTAGAGACACTTTTGCCGATAGCTGAGGATGGTCCGCAGGCGCTGGAAAGGCTTCAAAGACTACTCGAATGGCGCCTCACCGAACTTGCTAAGTCTTCGGTGTGCGACGAAGAGAGGACTGAAGAATTAAAGGAGTTTGGGTGGTGGTTTACCTATGCACAGATGGACGAAAGCTGGCTTCTTGATAAGTTGGTTGAAATTCTCAACGTCACACGTGGCCAGATTGAATGGGCACACAAGGTATTAGAACGACTAATCTCATTTGTTCCGACCAGCCCAATAAAGGTTGCTGAGTGCGTCAATGCCATTGTGCAGGGCGATCCTTCTCCTTGGAATATCGACTATTGGACGGCACACCTCGACAACTTGTTCAAGGCAATAAGAGAATCACAGGACCAAGATGCGTGGTACATATGCCGGGGTACGATAAACTACCTGGGGGATAGGGGCTTTCGTTCATTCGGGAGCCTACTTTAGACCACTCTGGCAGAACCACAGGGGTTCTGCCCTACGTTCACTTTCCCTCAAGCTCCTGTATCATCTCGGCGGCATGCGCGTCGTCAGGACGCAACTCGAGAAATTTCCTGAAATTCTTCAGGGCAAGTTGTTTGTTCCCCATCGCCTTGTAAGCTTCGCCAAGATAGTTGTAACAGGTGGCGGCGTACTTCCCCTCGGGATACTCGCTGAGTGTCAGATCGTAGAACCTGATCGCCTCCGGCAGTCTGTCGTTGGCGTGCAACTTGTATGCGACGATGAGCAGTTGCGTTTCGCCCACCTCGTACTCATCGGCGTGGTTGTTCTTCAAATCGAGAAGGAGTTCGACGGCCGCATCCGTGCCGTTGTCCCTGAGCGCGTAGTACACCGGCTCGAAAACCGACTTGCGGGCTTCTTTGCCGGCTCTCTGCAAGCCCTTGACCAGGGCTCCAATCCAGTAGTCGGCCGGCGTATAGGGGCCTTCAAATGACTTGAAGTCCTTCAGGACGTCTTCCTTCTGCATGGTGGCGCCGTCCTTGCCCTCGGCGAGCCCGGCGCGGACAATCTCGGTGGTTTTGACCAGCATATCGTGAAAGGCCTTGAGATCGTCCATTGAGCAGTTTTCACTGTGACCGGGGACGATCAGGACGTCTTCGGGCAGCATGTCGATAACGCGCTTGGCGATTTCCGGATACTTCAGGATATCGCCGCTGACACCGTCCACGGAAGGAAAGTGAGAGCCGTTGGACACGGCGCCGACACAGACAACCTTTGACTGTGTGAACCAGGCGATTATGTCGTTGTCGGAGTGGCTTCCGGGGACGGCGACCAGCTTGATTTCCTCCCCGTTGAAGTACAGGGACAGCGAATCGGTAAAAGTAATCTCAGGCAGCACATAGTCGGGGAACTCGTCAAAGATGTAGGAGCCGCTCCGCAGCCTGGTTCTCACCTGCGGATGGCCGATGACAACGGGGCCTTTCCCGAACGCGAGAAGTCCCGCCACGTGCTCAACGTGCTGGTGGGTGACTACGATGATATCAGGCGGGCCGTCGTATAGCGTCTTCAGGGTGGCCTTGAAGTCCTCGCCCGCTTCCTTGTCCCCGGCGTCGACCAGCAGCATGCCGTCATCGCCGATGGATGCCACGACCTTCACGGGGTATCCGTCCGCGTAGTAGCTTACTTCGTAAATGTGGTCAGCCAGTGGGGTGACGTTCATGGGGTGTTCTTCCTGCGCCCATGCCGGTATTGCCTGGGCGAAAAAGAAAGTTGTCAGCACTGTTTTCAGCAGGCGTTTCATGGTTGCTCTCCATGTTACGTACGGCTTGCCGCGTACGCGGTGGATGTTCTCCAACCGGCCCCCTGCCTCCTGTCCGCTCTGCTTTGCGGGCAGGCCGGTCGGTTTCTTCCCCTTGCCTGCGTCAACGAAAGCTGACACCACAGGATACGTTGATTGCTCCTGGATGTTCCCCCGAATGACGGCGCAGTATACTATGCACTCGCCACGGTGTCAAGGAATCCCGGTGTCAGTCCACCATGATTCCCCGGTTGCGCAAAGTGGTTGGCTCCCGGCCGCAAACGCCGGGGATACATCCCGCGTTCATTGCGGCTCGTGGCCCGGCGGATGGTACTTCCTGAACCAGCGGAATCCGAATTCATTCATGAGTTCAAGATACGCGTCGTTGTCCGCCGGCATTTGGTCAGCGCGGTAGTGCAACCCGAAATACCGCTGGACCGCGTTTATGTATCCGTTTTCCCTGATCTTGTCGAGGCACGTCTTGGCGAAGTCTTCACCGTGCACCTCCCGGCACACCTTCTCAATGGTCGTCAGGCGCTGGTCGGTAATCTCGATCTTCAACTCGGGATACTTCTCGTCGAACGCTTTCACCAGATCGCGGTCCGGGATTTCACGGTACTTGTCCTTATGGACGATGACGTCGACCGGCAGTTTCCGGCGCCGTGAGGGTTTCGCCTTGGGATAGCCCAGGGAAAGCAGCACAACCGGAAAGACGCCGTCGGGCAGTTCGAACATGTCGCGCAGTTGGCGAAAACACTCCAGGACGGTGCCGACGTACACCGACCCCAGGCCGAGCGCGTCGGCGGCCGTGCAGATATTCTGTGCTGCAATGATCGTGTCCTGAAACGATATCCAGAAGTGACGGAACGAAGCGGTGGCGTTAAACGGGGCGAGTTCGAGCTGCGCCCAGCGTTGCAGACGGTGCCAGTCAAGGCAGAACAACAGATCAACCGGGGCCGTGGCGATGAACGGCTGGTTTCCGCACAATTCGGCCAGCGTCTCTTTGACCGCCTTATCCTCAATCCGGATGATCGAAAACGGCTGCAGGTTGCCGCCGGTGGCTGCGCGCGTGCCGGCCTCGAGCACGAGGCCAAGCACCTCGGGCGGGATCTTCCTGTCCGCGAAACTCCGGCAACTGGCCCGTTCCAGGAGCAGCCTGACGGTTTCGTTCGGATATTCTGTCTCTGAATGTTCGGCCATGCCGTGATGCGAGGGCGTTTTGTCATCGTTCATTGACGTGACTCCTGTGTGGCTGCCGGATGCGGCCGGTGTTGGACGGTAGCGACATATCATGCAAATATACGCCTGTTGCCAGCGTGGCAAAAGGAGAAGCTGATGCGGTGCGGGAGTCTCCGCGTCCTGGCGGCAGGCCGGCCGCAGAAGCGGCAGGCCTGCCGGAGAGGCTACTCTTTCGGCTTTTCGACCTGCTTTCGCGTCAGAAACATCGTGTAATCGCCCGCTTTCTTCTCGAACTCCTTGGGGCGATTGCTGTCGGGCGACGTCCGGATCTCGGCACGGCCGTCTTCGAGAACACGCACGATGCCGAAAAGAGTCGTCCATTCCGAGCCGGGTTGCCCGCACTTTTCGAGACAGAGGTCAATGCCGCACGGTTTCTGGTCTTCGTACAACAGGTACTGACCCTTCATGCCGACCCCTGTACTGTCCTTGTGCTTCTCGTTCTTCACGAAAGTGCTGTTGTCGTTGAACGTGATGTCGCCACTCGGCACGAGTTCTCGCGGCGCTATGATCCATTCACCGATAAGGAAGTCCTTGATCGTTACTTCCTCTTTGGGCGCATCTTTCTTTTCCGCCGGTTTGATCGTAGTGGTGTCAGTCGGTTTTTCCTCGTCCGCCCGCAGGATCGGAGTGATCGCAAGAATAACGATGCCGGCGAGTATAACGGCTTTTCTCATTGGTGGGTCCCTCCGCAATAAGTTCGGTACATCTGCCTACGCTGCAAAGCTATGCCGTCCGACCGTGGAGCGCAAGCTCTTGTTTGATCAACCGTAGTGTTCCGGCTGACGACCGTCCGGCATGGGGCCGCGGCCGCTCAAACGGGGTTGACCTGGCTGCTGTTCGAATGTATACTGTCGCAATCCTGGCGACGATTCTCAGATATGGTTGTCCATTTGCAGTCGCTTAGGGCAAGAGGAGCTAACGGAGATTGTGTGCGTCCCATATCGTTAAGATACTTCTTCTTACTTATCCTGGTCCTGTTGCTTTCCGTGGTTCTGGATGCCTATGAGATAGGGCATGCCCTCATAGCAGCAGTTTTGCTCGTCGTCATAGTTGCTGCCTTTATTACTGCCTTTTCTATCTTGGTAATTGATTTTAAACGCAAGACTGCGAGACTCGCTGGCGCTGTTGGCATTGGAGCCACCCTCCTATGGTTGGGCATGATCGACACTGCACTCAGCCTAGGCGCGCTTGCGGGAATCGTAGCTGCGCTTGCATTGATCAAGTTCTTCAGCAGAGAGACCGTCCGCAGTATCGGACTCCTCCTTTTGGCTCTGGTCGTATTATATAGCGGTTCCCGGTACATGTTTGCAACATTATTCAAACCGGACTTTGAAGTGGTCGAGTATAGTGCAGTTGTGAAGGATTCGTTCGATGAAGGTTCTTTCCTGCTCACCGAGACATTCACTTTCAAGCAAAAGTCCAGCCACGACATTGCCTTGAGTGGTATAATCAGCGGCGATGAACTGCATCGACTCATCGGTGGAGAACTACATGCTGTGAAGTTCCCCTGCACGATCGCTCCATCCGTTGAGTACACATTCGTGTCTACTCGCACGGTGACCGCGAACAAAGCGGGTTTCTTACTCAAGAGATGCGAATTCCGACCTCTCTCAGCGCGATACATATGGTCGCTGAGCGCTTCAGAAGGTGGAAGCGAAACGATATCTTCGTTATCGGACGCGCGCTATGCTACAAGGAGCAGAATCGAAGTGTGGCTACCGAGGGGTTCATTCTCTGGAGCTAATGGGAAGTCTGAAGCCATTCAATACGGGAATGTGGAAATCATCACCTGGGAATTGCCGTTCAAACTCCTGCAACGCGACATTGGCTTCGTTTACGTTGATCCGCCGTTCCACACATTTGCGTGGCTCATCAGACCATTTGCGGGTATCTCCTCACTCGGGGCGTTAATCGCGACCAGCATAGGGTTGGCAATTGCAGCACTTGGCGTCATTCCCCTTCTGGCGTTCAGAGACGTGATAAAAGAGAAAATAGTACAGGGGTTACTGTACAGGTTGCACAAGAGGCGGCAATGGGGGAAGCAAGCTGAACGTGGAAATGGGGAAAGAAAAGGTCCTCTTTCGCCCTCGGCGGAGGAGGCAGGGTCGGACGCCATCGATGATGAGAATGCGCCAGACTCATAGACGGTGTGAAATGGGCGCGACGTAAGCAGCCGCGAGCGGAGAAGGCTCCTGCTCTCTCCGCTTCTTAGTGCTCGTTGAATCCCTCAACTCCAATTGCCTCAATGAGATACGTTTGCGGATGACCCGGAGTGGCCCACAGCCGCGAGAAACCCGACAACCCTTGCCAGGGGCGTCAAGTCTCATGCGATCAGGCACTACGCGTAGTACGACCTATGAGAGCAACCGTAGGGCAGAACCCCTTGGTGGTTCTGCCGTTGCCGTGCTACAACCTGCCGAACAATCGCGCGAGAAACCGATGTACCGCGTGAATCCCCGTGACCGGCTGCGCGTACATGAGGACGCACTTGCGACTGACGGTCTGCATCCCCAATGCCGCTGCCCTGGCTGACGCGCGCGAGAAATTTTTCCCCTGCTGAAACCAGAGCTGTGTTATTCCGGCCGCGTGGGCGTCCTCGACCACTCCCTCGGCAGTGATCGGTGAGACCGCCACGACCGCCGCTTTTACGTGTGGCGGCAGGTCAGTCAGCCGGGGATAGCACGTGTCGCCGTCGAATGACGTACGATTCGGCCGTACCGGGTAGACGGTGTATCCTCGTTGTTTGAGGGCCTTGTATATTGCCCCGCCGAATTTCCTGTCCGACACGCCGACCACGGCGATGTGTTTTTCGCTGAGGAATTTCTCGATTGCCTGATCCACTCTGCCTGCCTCCGTTTTGGCATAAGATAGTAAATCCGCCGCTCAAGTCAAATCCGGATAATGCAGGTCAGGTTTGAGGGCTAACGATGCTCAATTGTAGGTCGGGTTCCGGCGCGGCTCAGGCGGGGGAAGGGGAAACGGCAGGCATTTCTGAGCGGCGGGACCGGTGAGGAATTATGCCTTACCAATACTAGATCGCGGCAGCTTTTTGTTTTACATTATCCTGTAACATGTGGTAATATATCGGAATAGGGCGGTGATTTCTAGGATTTTGCCAGAAAGTGATTGCGACCTTATATGGAATCTGTAGATTTGTTGTGAGTATTTACAGTAAAGGTAACGGGCTATCCGGGTAGCCTATGTCAAAGACAGCATCAAACGAACTAGAAGGTAAGAGCGCCAAGACACGTCGAAACGGTAGAAAGGCAGTGCCCATTGTTCCGAACGGCAACAAAAGGAAGCTGATTGCTTTTGGCTGGTACGGCGGCAAGTTTTCTCACCTTGATTGGCTTCTGCCTTTGCTTCCTGAGGCGCACCATTTTTGCGAGCCGTTCGGCGGGTCAGCAGCTGTTATTCTGAATAGAAAGCCCTCGCCGGTCGAGACCTACAATGACCTGGATGGTGAAGTGGTCAACTTTTTCAGAGTACTTAGGAGCCAAAAAAGAAAACTCGTTCGCTCAATCGCCTTAACTCCATTTTCACGAGAAGAATTCGCAAAAGCCTGTGAGATAGATCCTAGGCTTAGTGACCTTGAAAAGGCTAGACGGTTTTACGTCAGAGCTAGGCAGGTTAGAACTGGACTGGCACAGACCGCAACCCTAGGAAGATGGGCCAACTGCAAGAATACTTCGAGAGCGGGCATGAGTGGTGTTATTAGCAGGTGGCTCGGAGGAGTTGAGGCCCTTCCCGAGATTGCCGTGCGACTACTTCGGGTTCAGATCGAAAACCGCCCTGCTGAGGACGTAATAAAATTATACGATTCGCCCGATACGTTATTCTACTGTGACCCCCCCTATGTTCACGGCACTCGCGGTGATAGCAATGCTTATGGTTTTGAAATGACTGACGAGGAACACAAATCCCTGGCGGCTCTACTTAACCGAGTAAAAGGCGAAGTAGCAATATCGAACTACGACTGCGAATTGATGAATCAACTATATCCGTCTTCGGCGTGGAAGAAGACCGTGGGCCCTGAAAAGACAAATCATGCCACTAAGGGGGTTCGGGTTGAAGTGTTATGGACCAACTACGACCCCAAAAGAAGACGGGAAGAGCACAAACTAACACTCTTCTAGGTGCTTATGAATCCTAATGATATATTGAATAAAGTTCTAATAAGCGCAACCAGCAATCTTAAGAAGAGAAGTGTAGCGGATCCGGCTATTGGAAAACGCTTAGAATATGTCTGCAGATGTATTTCCAACCGTGCTGGCATTAGATTGTTGATGTCTTGTCTTCTTGCAAAGATGCATAAGAAGAACGTCGATCCTCGAAAACCATATACACAAATCGGCTCCACTGATTCCTTCTCCGGGCGAACCTATGATGAACGGTACTTGACACATTTCATAAACGAAAATCAACTTCCATGTAATCCGACTACTGCTTTCTTAACCCCAGCTCTGAGAAACATTGATAGGCCACTAACGACTGATATAGAAATCGTTGGGCGTCCTAGAGAGGTCTACACTTCAACATTACAGCTCTTGCAAGATGTTCATGTTAAGAGGGTAACAGCTGAGGACCTTCTTACTGATGCGGTAAGGTTCTTGATTCAACTGCGTGACGAAAAGCAACGGCGTATGGAAGAATTGGTTCAGGAACTCAAAGAAGGCAAGGGTGCTCTACCCTTATCATCGGAGCACATCGTTATTTTGATTAAGCAACACCTTTCCTGTAAGAACTCAAGCAGGCTTACTGTCTTGGTAGTCGCGGCTG